>Ga0116161_1001484_pt1 | contig 24025 bp, 25 predicted proteins | sample AD_JPNAS3_MetaG_FD_89877 | JGI IMG/M metagenome (GOLD analysis project Ga0116161, IMG submission 89877) | Active sludge microbial communities of municipal wastewater-treating anaerobic digesters from Japan - AD_JPNAS3_MetaG | ecosystem: Engineered > Bioreactor > Anaerobic > Digestate | place... | reverse complement strand
GCGGCGTCGCGACGCGGTACTTGCTCCGTTACTTCTCCTGGTACCTGAGGATGGCCGCTCTGGCCCACACGGAGGCGAGCGCGGCAGCGAAGCTACTTCTGTTCGAGGCGGTGGAAGCCCGCTCGCTGCTCATACCGGGGTGAGGCCGTCTTGGGCCAGCTAGGCGCGGCATCAACCACGAACTTGGACAGCCGATAACGAATCCGAGAAGAGAATGCCTCACCACCGTGGAAGGAGCACGAGCCTCGCTGTTGGGATTATGGCGCGGCACCCTCTACTGATGAAGGAGTCTGGGTATTGGTGGGCGAATATATGTTCGGCCGCGGGCATTCACGGCTCGCGGCTCGTGCTATAATTGTGTGGGTGCAGCGTTCTGCGCGGCGTCCACCTCAGAGGCGGGGGAGTGATGAGCAGTGCCTGATTTCCAGCTCAAGTCGGACTTTGTTCCGACGGGAGATCAGCCCAAGGCCATAGATGAGCTCGTTCAGGGCGTGCTTTCAGGCATGCGGGGGCAGGTGCTTCTTGGTGTGACGGGCAGCGGCAAGACATTTACCATGGCCAACGTTATCGGGCGTCTGGCCCGCCCCGCGCTGGTTATCGCGCACAACAAGACGCTCGCGGCTCAGTTGGCCGCGGAGTTTCGCGAGTTCTTCCCGAAGAATGCAGTCCACTACTTCGTGAGCTACTATGACTACTACCAGCCGGAGGCGTACATACCTCAGTCCGATACCTACATCGAGAAGGATGCTCAGATAAACGATGAGATCGACAGGATGAGGCACGCGGCTACAGCGGCGTTGGTCGAGCGGCGTGACGTCATCATTGTGGCCAGCGTGTCCTGCATATACGGGCTGGGCATGCCTGAGGAATACCTCAAGCAGGCGGTGGTTGCGAGGCGTGGCGAGGTGTGTGATCGCGACCGGCTTCTGCGCAAATTAGTAGCGACTCAGTACAGCAGGAATGACATAGGGATTGCGCGCGGCACGTTTAGGGTGCGAGGCGATGTGGTGGAGATAGTCCCTGCCGGCGGGGAACAAGCCATCAGAATCGAGTTCTTTGGCGACGAGATCGAGCGCATTGCCGATGTTGACCTGATTACAGGGGAAATACTGGGCCAACGGGAATCTGCTTTCATCTATCCTGCAACTCACTGGGTGACCAACCAGGAGCGGATGCAGGCGGCGGTCGCGGCGATTGAGGAGGAAATGGGTGTCAGGCTTGCGGAGCTTAAGGGCACCGGAAAGCTTCTCGAAGCGCAGCGACTGGAGCAGCGTACCCGGTTTGACTTGGAGATGATGCAGGAGGTGGGGTACTGCTCGGGGATTGAGAATTACTCGCGCCACCTGGCGGACAGAGAGGCGGGCAGCGCTCCTGCAACTCTTCTCGATTACTTCCCCGATGATTACCTCATGTTCATCGACGAGTCGCATGTGACTGTGCCTCAAATACGTGCGATGCACAATGGCGACCGATCTCGCAAAGAGAGCCTTGTGGAATATGGTTTCAGGTTGCCCTCGGCTTACGATAACCGACCGTTGCGTTTCGACGAGTTCACGCAGCGCATCAACCAGGTGATCTTCGTTTCGGCCACTCCGGCCGAGTGGGAGAGATCGATGAGCGGTCAAGTCGTGGAGCAGGTCATACGCCCGACCGGCCTGGTCGATCCGGCGGTCGAACTCAGGCCCGTGCGGGGGCAGGTGGACGACTTGATAGGCCAGATTCGGCGTACGGCGGATCAGGGATACCGAACGTTGGTGACAACGCTCACCAAGAAGATGGCCGAGGACCTTACCGACTACCTCCGTGAACTGGGGATCAGAGTGAGGTATCTGCACTCGGAGATAGATACCCTGGAACGGATCGAGATACTCAGGGGATTGCGCCTTGGCGAGTTCGATGTTCTGGTGGGGATCAACCTGCTTCGTGAGGGTCTGGACCTGCCCGAGGTTGGTCTGGTTGCTATACTCGACGCCGACAAGGAAGGGTTCCTGCGGTCGGCGACCTCTCTCATTCAGACCATAGGTCGGGCCGCCCGGAATGTAGATGGACGCGTAATCATGTACGCCGATGATGTCACAGGGTCTATGCGTGAAGCCATAGACGAGACTGACCGGCGTCGCGCGATTCAGGTCGCCCACAACAAGGAGTGGGGCATCACCCCCGAGTCAATCAAGAAGGCAGTGCGCGACCTATCCGAGATTCAGCGTGCCGCCGGCGGCGAGGGCACGCGGCCCGGCGCACGGCCCGGCACGCGGGCAGGCAGGCCTAGCGAGGCCGAGGCGGAGGTTCTGCAGGAGGCCGAGAGCATGGACGAGCGCGAGCTCGCCAGGCTCATCAAGAATCTTGAGGAGCAAATGAAGAAGGCGGCCAGCCTGCTTGAGTTCGAGCGGGCGGCCGAAATACGGGATCGCATCAGAGATCTCAGGCGGAGGTTCGTCCAACTTTGAGCAAAGATAAGATCATTATACGAGGCGCGCGCGAGCACAACCTCAAGAATATCGATGTGGAGATCCCCCGCGACCAGCTGGTCGTAGTGACCGGCCTGTCGGGTTCGGGCAAATCGTCGCTCGCCTTCGATACGATATACGCGGAGGGTCAGCGTCGCTACGTGGAATCGCTATCTGCCTATGCCCGTCAATTCCTGGGGCAGATGAGCAAGCCGGACGTGGACTACATCGAGGGCCTGTCGCCTGCGATTTCCATAGATCAAAAAGCTGCCGGCAGGAACCCGCGATCCACTGTGGCCACGGTCACTGAGATCTACGACTATATGAGGCTGCTGTACGCCCGTATCGGGGTTCCTCATTGTCCGGAGTGTGGTCGCGAGATCACGCAGCAATCGGTGGACCAGATCGTCGACAGGATCATGAACATGCCGGAGGGGACCCGCATCCAGGTCTTGGGCCCCGTTGTGCGTGGCAAGAAGGGCGAGCACAGGAAGGTGCTCGATGATCTCAGGCGTGAAGGGTTCGCCCGTGTACGGGTCAACGGAGAGGCGCATGAACTGACCGAACAGATCGACCTGGAGCGCTACAAGACCCACCGTATTGAGGCTGTTGTGGACAGGCTGGTCGTGAGGCCCGGCATACAGCGCCGGCTGGCCGATTCGCTGGAGACGGCCCTCAAACTCGGCGATGGCTTGGTGTTGGTGGACGTAGTCGGCAGCGACGATATGGTCTTCTCGGAGAGGCTGGCCTGCCCTGACTGCGGGCTCAGTTTCGGGGAGCTGCAGCCCAGGCTGTTCTCGTTTAACAGCCCCTACGGGGCGTGCCCGGCCTGCTTGGGCCTGGGCGTGAGGATCGAGTTCGACCCTGAGCTGATCTTCGATGCCAACCGCTCCATTGATGACGGCACCGTCTTGCCCTACAACCGAAATGGGGTCATATCCGACTTCTACATCGGCCGGATACGTGAAGTGTCGCGCGTGAAGGGGATAGACACCGCGGTTCCCTGGTCGTCGCTGCCCGAAAGCGCCCGCGAGATGCTGGCACACGGATGCGGCGAGGAACGATTCCGATTTCGCTATCAGGATTCGCACGGGCGCGAGCAGATGTGGGAATCGAAGTTCGAAGGGGTTATTCCCAACCTCAAGCGGCGCTACCGCGAGACTACGTCCGACTACATCAGGGAAGACCTGGAGCGCTTCATGAGTTCACGACCGTGCGTCGAGTGTCGAGGGGCACGGCTCAAGCCGGATGCGCTCGCGGTGACAGTCGGAGGAAGATCCATCGCCGAGGTCTCCTCGATGTCGACAGCCGATGCTCTGGTCTTCTTTGAAGGTTTCAGCCAGCATCTCACAGAGCGCGAGACGCTCATAGCCAGGCAGGTCTTGAAAGAAATCCGCGCCAGACTCGGCTTTTTGAGCAATGTGGGGCTAGACTACCTTGCCCTAGACCGCCAGGCAGGCACTCTATCGGGCGGGGAGGCTCAAAGGATCAGGCTGGCCACTCAGATCGGGTCGAGCCTGGTGGGCGTCCTCTACATCCTGGACGAGCCGTCCATCGGGCTACACCAGCGCGACAACGCGCGACTCATCGCCACCTTGAAGGAATTGCGCGACTTGGGCAACACCCTGATCGTGGTGGAGCATGATGAGGAGACTATCAGGTCGGCTGATTATGTCATCGACGTGGGTCCGGGCGCCGGCGCCCATGGCGGCGAGGTGATCGCGGCGGGCACTGTCGGCGAGGTCGAGAGGAATCCGGCCTCTGTGACAGGCCAGTACCTTTCAGGAACCCGCAGCATCCCTGTGCCTCAGGCGCGAAGAACGCCCAACGGGAAGTCGTTGGTGATCAAGGGCGCACGTGAGCACAACCTCAAGAACCTGGATGTGACGGTACCTCTGGGGGTTTTCGTGTGTGTGACGGGCGTTTCGGGATCCGGGAAGAGCACTTTGATCAACGAGATACTCCACGCGCGGCTGGCGCGCGACTTGAACCGGGCGTATGCCAGGCCGGGCGCGCACGACGACATACTGGGCATTGAACACCTCGACAAGGTGATCGGCATCGATCAGTCTCCCATCGGCAGGACGCCAAGGTCGAACCCAGCCACCTACACCGGTCTGTTCGACCTGGTCAGGGAGGTATTTGCGCGAACGACTGAGGCCCGGGCGAAGGGTTACAAGCCCGGCAGGTTCAGTTTCAACGTCAAGGGCGGTCGATGTGAGGCATGTCGAGGCGACGGCATCATCAAGATAGAGATGCATTTCTTGCCCGACGTGTATGTTCCGTGCGAGGTGTGCCATGGCGCGCGGTACAACAGGGAGACTCTTGATGCCAAGTACAAGTCCAAGAGCATTGCGGACGTTCTTGACATGAAGGTCGAGGAAGCGCTGGAATTCTTCTATAACATCCCAAGGATCCGGCGTAAGCTGCAGACTCTGTACGATGTCGGCCTCGGCTATATCCAGCTGGGCCAGCCGGCCACGACTCTTTCTGGGGGCGAAGCCCAGCGCGTGAAACTGGCCACCGAGTTGTCGCGGCGCACCAATGGAAAGACGCTATATATACTGGATGAACCCACCACCGGGCTGCACTTTGAGGACGTTGGCAAACTATTGGAAGTACTACAGAAATTAGTAGACGGCGGCGATACTGTGCTGGTGATCGAACACAACCTGGATGTGATCAAGACTGCCGACTACATCATAGACCTTGGCCCTGAAGGCGGCGACAGGGGAGGTCGCCTGGTCGCGGCTGGCACTCCGGAGCAAGTCGCAGCCACACCCGGATCATACACTGGGCAATTCCTGGCCAGGATTCTGCCCACTGAGGCGAAATCCGAGCACGAGCTGGAGGCGATGACCGGTGCCCTTGGATGATACCATTGCCGGCCTTCCCGCATCTCCGGGCGTCTATTTGATGAAGGATGACACGGGCCAGGTCATCTATGTTGGCAAGGCCATAAACCTCAGAAATCGGGTCCGGTCGTATTTCCAATCATCTAGTAGCCATTCGCCCAAAGTCTCGCGAATGGTTGAGCGCATCGCCGACATAGACTACCTAGTCACCGGGTCGGAGCTCGAGGCGCTCATACTCGAGTGCAACCTGATCAAGAAGCATAGGCCGCACTACAATGTCCGGCTCCGCGATGACAAGACATACCCATTCATCAGAGTGACTGTGAACGAGCCTTATCCCAGGGTCTTCATGACCCGAACAGTCGTGAGGGACGGTTCACGTTACTTCGGCCCCTATACCGATGTCCCGGCAGTGCGCGAGACGCTGCGGATGCTGAAGACGCTATTCCCACTCAGGCAGTGCTCGCACAGGTTTGACGCCGACACTCCCGCACGCCGCCCCTGCCTGAACTTTCACATCCAGCGTTGCCTCGGGCCATGTAGTGGGCAAGTGGAACCCCGCCTTTACCGAGAGATGGTCGACGAGGTCGTGCTCTTCCTGGAAGGCAGGCAGGCGGACCTGATCGAAAGCCTCCGCAGGCGCATGGAGGCTGCGGCCGACAGCCTCGATTTTGAACAGGCTGCCCGGCTTCGCGATCAGATGCGCGCCGTAGAGAAGGTCATCCAAAGGCAGAGGATCGTCTCTGACTCCGGTGTTGACCAGGATGTAATAGCATTCGCCACTGACCCGTGGGGCGCGTGCGTGCGAGTCATGTTCGTCCGCGACGGAAAAATCGTGGGCAGCGAGCACTTCATGCTGGGCGGGGCCGATGGTGCGGATGACGCCGAGATGCTGTCCTCCTTCATCAAGGAGTACTATTCGGAGGACTCCCGGGTTCCCCGGGAACTGCTGCTGCAGGCAGCGATAGACGACGCAGATATCCTGGAGAAGTGGCTGGCCGGCCGACGCGGGGGGCCCGTGTCTGTCAAGGCTCCGCAGCGGGGCGCCCGTCGCAAGCTGGTGGAACTCGCTGCCGACAACGCCCGGGAGTACCTTGCCAGGGCGCGCGCGGAAGAACAGAGCGAGATGCGCACGCGCATGGATGGCCTCGCGGAGCTTGCAGCCTACCTTAGGCTCAACGCGCCTCCTGCCAGGATGGAGTGTTATGACATATCCAATCTGCAGGGCACGGATGCGGTGGGATCGATGGTGGTGTTCGAAGAGGGACGGCCGGCGAAGTCGCAGTACAGGCGGTACCGCATTCGCCAAGTGGAAGGGCAGGACGATTTCGCCATGATAGGCGAGGTCATCAGGAGGCGACTGGCCCGCGCGGCTGGAGAGAACCCAGATCCGCGTTTCGCGCGTCTGCCCGACCTCATAGTGGTAGATGGCGGCAAGGGTCAGCTCAATTCGGCCGGCTTGGTTGTGGATGCCATGGCCCAATCGGCCGGGTTGCCGTCAATCCCCGTAGTCAGCTTGGCGGAGCGCAATGAAGAGATCTTTGTGAGAGGCCAGTCCACGCCGCTCACGCTTCCTCGCGAGTCCAAGTCGCTCCGTCTCATGCAGCACATGAGGGATGAGGCGCACAGGTTTGCCGTAGCATACCATCGGACCCTGAGGGGCAAGAAGGGGATCGCTTCTGAACTAGAGGAAGTGCCGGGAATCGGCAAGAAGCGTTTGGTGGCCCTGATGAGGAGGTTCGGGTCGCTCGGGGCGCTGGCGGAGGCTTCGGAGGATGAGATTGCATCAGTTCAAGGCATGACTGCCCCGGCAGCTAGGGCAGTGTGGGAGCATCTTCATCAGCAGGAGGGAACGTAGATGAGTGTGCGAATCAATGGCGGCGTCGCGCGAGGGCAGGCCGGAACGGTGACCGCGACGATTGACACTGGTATCGGGAAGGTGTGGGCAGAGGCAGGCACGGGAGGGCTCAGGAGGGTCCTGCTTCCGGACGTGGACACAGCTGGGCTGCTGCGTCTGCCATTGCCGGCGCATATCCGGCGCGCTCTGGCAGAGGAGGCGCCGAGGCCTGCGACACGCCTGTCGAGCCTGGGGCTGAGCCAAGCGTTCATCGGCCCAGAGCAGCTTGCGGCAGGCCTGGACGGCGCCGCGCGTTCCGAATCCCGCTGGGCCGGCGCGGATCCCGAGGACGTTCTGGCATCTGTCTTGCACGACCTGAAGCTCTTCTTTGAGGGCGCTCTGGATCCTCAGGGACTCCGTTTTGATTACCCCATCGATCTTGCGTGGTGCGGCGACTTCACCAGGCTCATCATGATGGGCATTGCATGCATCCCGCCGGGGAAGGTCACGACCTACGGCGCGCTGGCGACGGCGGCTCGAAGCCCTCGCGCAGCCAGGGCCGCAGGGTCTGTGGTCGGCGCTAACCCTTTAGGGGTAGTGGTGCCGTGCCATAGAGTGATCGGGTCCAGCGGGGCCCTGACAGGCTTTGGGGGCGGGCTGCCGCTCAAGGTGGCGCTGCTGGCTCTGGAAGCCGCGGCGGTTGAACAAAATTAATCAGCATATTGACATTATCAATATGTGGCTTTATGATGTGAATTGGGACCCATGCTGGACGAGGAGGTGGGCCTTCGATGAAGCGACGTGAGTTTCCGGGCAAATGCCCTGTGTGCGGGGAGAGCTTGGACGTGACCAGGCTTGCGTGCAGAAGCTGCGGTACCGCCATAGAGGGGCGGTTCGATACGTGTAAGTTCTGCCGGCTTACGCCTGAACACCGCGCGTTCGTAGACGTGTTCATCAAGAGCAGGGGCAATATCAAGGAGGTCGAAAAGGAGCTGGGAATATCGTATCCCACCGTCCGCAATAGGCTGGATGCGGTCATCGCTGCGCTGGGCTACCGGGTGGATGAGCCTGCGGCAGACAAGGATGACGACGGGGCTCACCGCAAGGCGATAGTGGAAGCTCTGGCGCGCGGCGAGATCAGTGCCGACGACGCCGTGCGACAACTCCGGTCCAAGTAATCAGGGGGAGGGTGGAGTCATGAGCGAGGAGCGGAAGATAATACTGAACCTGCTGGCGGAGGGCAAAATCACTGCCGATGAAGCTGAGCAGCTGCTAGAGGCGTTGGACGAATCCGATCTGTATGGCGCGGGCGACTTCGGCGCGACCGATCAGGGGCATCAGGAAGATCCGTTCGATTCACGTAAAGTCCGGGCTGATGTGATCGCGGACGATTTTTCGGAGAGGCTTTCGAAGGCCGTGTCGGAAATGGCTGAGGCTGGTCAGGAGTTGCCCGATAGGCTGGCTCGGACGCTGGGCTCGATGTTTGGCTCGTTCGGCTTTGCGTTCGGGTCCGTCGGGGTACGAGCCGAGCGGACGTTTGAGTCGGAAATGCCTGCAGATTGCGTCATATCCGCCATTGACTTCGCAACCTCAAATGGCAGCGTCAAGCTGACGGGCTGGGATAGGCCGGGCTACAAGGTAGTGGCCAGCGCGACGGTGAGGGGTGTGGATACCAAATCCGAGGCGGAGCGGAGGTTGGCTTCAGGGCTTGTGCTTTCGCTCGAGGGCGGAGTGATGCGGCTTGAGTGCGCAGATGAATCTCTTCGCAACTCGCTCTCCGTCGAAGCGTACGTGCCCCGAGCGAACACATATGATATCAAGGTGAATTCGCGCAACGGGTCCGCCAAACTGGAGTCGCTCACGGCCGGGTCAATCGATGCACGCTCGGCCAACGGGCGCGTCGTGCTCGCAGACGTTACAGCGGCGAAGGCCACTGCGTCTGCACGCAATGGGTCTGTGACAGCATCCGGGGACCTGGGCGATGCGAACCTTGAAACGTCCAACGGCTCTGTGAGTGCGACCCTGTCGTACAAGTCGGCGGGAAGGCTCCGCGTGAACACTGGGAACGGCAGCGTTCGGTTGAACGTTCCTCGTGATGCCGGCGTAATCTATGAGATCAGCGCACACACGGTCAACGGCTCAGTCAGAGCTTCTCTGGAAGGCGCCGAAGTCCGCAGGGAACCGGGCTCCGGGCGAGGCCCTGGCCGGAGCCTGTCGATGGTCAGCCGTCCCAGCAGCTCTGTGCCGTCGCCTCCCGTGGTGGTCGTGGACGCCCGCGCGCTCAATGGTTCGGTATCAGTACACAGCGTATAGGATTGAGCTTCTAGGGAGGGATGCGCAGTGGAAGCAGAGAAAAGACAGATTCTTGAGATGGTGCGCGATGGCAAGCTGAGCGTGGAAGAAGCACAGAGAATAATGGACGCCATGGAACAGGGAGACGAAGGCGCTTCTCCGGCAACTGCGTCCATGCCGCCCAGGTTCCTGCGTGTTCGGGTGAAGGATGAGGATGGGTCCCGGGTCAACGTCAGTGTGCCTATATCGCTCGTACGTGTGCTGTGGAGGTTCATCCCTCGGGACGCCATGCGCGAGCTGGAGGGGCACAACATCGACATGGACTCCATTCTCGCAGCGGTCAACGAGGGTGCACAGGGAAGCCTGGTCGATCTGGAAGACGAAGACGGGACACGAGTCGAAATCATCGTGGAGTAGGGCGCTGTACTGCAGGTAGTGGAGGATTCTCGGCGGAATGCTAGAATAATATCAAGCTGAATGCAAGCCGACTGGAGGTGTGGGCAGTATGCAGAGGCGTCTGTACAGATCAGTGCGCGAACGCATGCTTGGAGGCGTTTGTGGGGGGATTGCCGACTATTTGGGAACCGATCCCACGCTCATACGTCTAGTATGGGTGGCGCTCTCCCTGTTCACCAGAGGGTTTCCTGGCGCTATACTCTACATCGTTGGATGGATCGTCATACCGGAGGAACCTGTTTGATTAACCTGTGGGAGGCTGTGCATTCAGATGACGGATAGTTACGACAATCGCCGCCGCGGCACGATGCCGGGTTGGCTAGTGAAATGGCTTATCAACGCGCTTGCGCTGCTTATAGTGTCATACGTGCCCTATGGCCGCGGCCGGCTCATACAGATCGACGGCGCGGGAGCGGCTCTTGTGGCCGCGATGGTACTGGGCATCGTCAACACATTCATCAGGCCGGTATTCATATTCCTGAGCCTGCCGATGCAGTTCGCCACCTTCGGCCTCTTCACTCTGGTCATCAATGCGCTCATGCTCATGCTGGGCGATTGGCTGATGGGGTCTTCATTTGACCTGCCGGGAGGGCTTTTTGCGGCGATCGTTGCCTCCGTCCTGCTCGGCCTGACCGGCGCAGCGCTAAATGCGATCATCCGAGGAGACAAGTAGCCATTGGTACGTCTTGTGGCCATCGATCTAGACAATACATTGCTTCGCTCGGACCTGTCGATTTCCCCTACAAACCGGAACGCGCTCGAGCGGGCCCGTGAGGCGGGAGCTGTGGTGGCAATCGCGACGGGCAGGATGTTTCAGACCGCCCGCCTGATAGTGTCGGGGCTCGGGGCCGATATGCCCATAGCCGCGTACAACGGCGCACTGATTAGGATGCGAGATAGCGGCGATACCCTATGTATCAGGCCTATAGATCCCCAGGACGGCGAACCGGTTGTCAGGTTCCTATGGGACTTTGGTGTTGCGTTCCAGGCATACTTCGACGACAAGCTCTACGTGCCGCGCCCTACATTAGCCTCGGACTACTACGGCTCCAAGTATGGCGCTTTGGTGCACGTTATGGGCGATATCGAGGAATTTGCTAGCCGCCCATCGCTTAAGTACCTGATAATTGAGGATCCTGGGCGGATCGATTCGGTGCGGCGGGCGCTTGAAGGCGTTATCGGGCCGAACTTACGCACAATGCGGTCTCAGCCTGAGCTCCTCGAGATCGTTGACTCACGTGTGTCAAAAGGACGGGCCCTTTGTCATCTTGCTCGCCATTTCGGCATAGATATCGCTCACACGATGGCCATTGGCGATTCGGAGAATGATATCGACATGTTGCGCGAGGCAGCGATCGGAGTCGCTGTGTCAGGCGCCGGGCGCGACGTGCAGGCAGCGGCCGACTATGTCGTAGCCTCAAACGACGATGACGGGGTGGCCGAAGCAATACACATGTTCGTATCACGCTGAGTCAGCCTGACTCGTTTCTGTTGGGGAGTGAATGTATTGACCGCGCTCAGCTTTCCCGATGTGACTGGGATGCAGGTAGTGACCACTATTGCCGATGTGGCGATAGTGGCTTTCCTCGTCTATCAGGTGATGACACTCTTCAGGGGCACTCAAGCGGTGTCGCTCATCAAGGGGCTGGCCATTCTGTTCGCCGCCAATGCCCTCGCCGGGTTGCTCAAGCTGGACGCTCTCCACTGGCTGCTCAGGCAAGTAACCACCATGGCGTTCGTGGGGATCCCCATCGTCTTTCAGCCGGAAATTCGCAAGGGCCTCGATCGGCTCGGGCGCGGTCGGCTCTTTGGCACGCCCATGAGTGCCATCGGCCCTGAGGAAACGCGCAGGGTGTTGGCTGAAGTGTGTCGGGCCGCTGAGGCGATGTCGAGGGAGTACACTGGGTCTTTGATCGTCATGGAACGAGAGACCGGCGTGGGCGACATAGCGGAGTCGGGAGTGAAGCTCGACGCGCACGTGTCCGCGGAGCTACTGCTGAACGTCTTCACCCCCCATACGCCGCTGCACGACGGGGCTGTTGTCATCCGCGGAAATCGGATAGTAGCTGCGGCCTGTATCCTCCCGCTCACGGAGAGGCGCGCTAGTGGTCGCAAGGTCGGCACCAGGCACCGTGCGGCGCTGGGCATGAGTGAGCGCAGCGACGCGGTGGTTGTGGTGGTGTCGGAAGAAACGGGAGCAGTCTCTTTGGCCAGCGGCGGCGAGCTCATTCGCGATCTTTCCCCTACTGAGCTGCGAGTGAGGCTTGATACGCTGTTCGATGTGAACGGCAAGGAAGGCAAGTTCTGGCGGATAAGGGGCGCAGGGCGATGACACCGACTGCAAGGGGTTGGAGAGAGATCTCCATGAGGGCTCTCGCACTCTGTCTGGCGGGAGTGATATGGGTAGTTGCCGGCAGTGAGAAAAGCCGAACGGCGTCCACGCCCACGTTCGACACTGTCAGGGATGCCAGAGTCGTTGTCAAGAACGTTCCCCAGGGCATGGTAGTGACCGAGGTCCCGTCCTCTGTGACGGTGCGGCTGAGGGGAACCAGGGGGCTTGAGACGACTGCAAGCGACGCTGATATCATCGCCGTGGTCAACATGGCGGGCGTGACTTCTGGGCAACATCTGCTGGCTGCCGAACCCTTGCCGCCTTCGGGGCTGGAGGTGGTAAGGAGTGGGGCTATCGTGGTGGGTGTGACAGTTGAGGAGCTGGTATCCGCCGAATTCGAAGTGGAAGCGACCATCTGTGCGAACCTGGCGTCAGAGGGCATCGAGGAAGTGAATGCCGTGCCTTCCAGGGCGCGGGTTCAAGGCCCGAAAGCTGCCGTCGACCGTGTATCGCGCGTCGTAGCGCTCGCTCTTGCCTACGTGGAGGACGCACCGGCCGAGGATGTGGCCGACACCGCAACCGCCACCGAAACCGAAACCGAGGCCCGGGGCGGGAGTGAGGATCAGGGCGAAGAAGAAGGGCCGGCTGACGGCCCGATGGCAGCAAAACCGCAGGGAGCTTTGGCTGCGCTGCTTGCGCTGGACGATAAGGGCGAGGTTGTGCAGGGCGTGGAAATGTACCCTGGGTCCGTGCTGGTGCGGTGGAAATCTCGCTGAGCGCCTTGTATGGAGTGGAGGTCGATTTGTGCTGTGGGAGTGCTTTTTGGGACCGACGGAGTAAGGGAAGTTGCCAACACCCGGTTATCACCTGAGCTCGCGTTCAGGCTGGGCAGGGCGGGCGCCGCCATTGCTCTGCGTCGCACGGCGGGCAGGCCTTTGATAGTGGTGGGCGGCGATACGCGCAGATCCACCGGCATGCTGGAGTCGGCGGTTATCGCCGGCATCAACTCCGCTGGAGTCGATGCAGCCCGAGCGGGCGTCGTTCCGACGCCTGCAGTGGCGTACCTCACTCGCGCGCTGGAGGCGGATGCGGGTGTGGTGGTCTCTGCCTCTCATAACCCTGCGGAGTACAATGGCATCAAGTTTTTCGGCCCTGATGGGTTCAAGCTCGCCGACGAATTGGAGGCGGAGATTGAGGCCGGCGCCTTGGCAGCAGGAGGCGGCGACATGGGCGCGGCTAACTGGAAAGAGGCCGACGGCCTTCCACGCCCGCACGGCACCGGCGTGGGCGTCGCCCGCGACATTGTTGACGCCGCCGATATATACGTTCGGTTCGCGGTGGGCGTCGCCCGGCGTAGGCTGGACGGGCTGCATGTCGTGATCGACTGCGCGAACGGCGCGTCCTGCCGCACCTCTCCCGCGGCCTTTCGGGCGCTGGGCGCTAGGACTACGGTGATCAATGACTCTCCTGACGGCGACAACATCAACGTCCGTTGCGGGTCTACCGATCCTGAGGCACTCCAAGGGGCAGTGCGTGAGCTCGGCGCGGACATAGGATTTGCCCACGATGGCGATGCAGATCGCGTCATGGCCGTCGATTCCGATGGGAATGTTGTGGATGGGGACCAGATCATGGCCTTGTGTGCTACGTTTCGAATGACCGCAGGGGGCCTGCCCGGCGGTGCGATTGTCGCCACGCAGTACAGCAATCTCGGCCTGGTTCAGGCCATGCGAGCCATCGGGTGTCAGGTGATCATGGCGAGTGCGGGCGACAAGTACGTTCTTCAGGAGATGAGGCGCCGCGGGTTGGTACTCGGGGGCGAGCAGTCGGGGCACATCATAATGCTGGAGAAGACGACTACAGGCGATGGGCTCATCACCGCCGTCGAAGTGGCTTCTATCGTGGCGACCACCGGCAAACCCCTCGCCCAACTGGCTTCGGCGATGGCTAAATTCCCGCAGATCATGGTGAACGTGCGTGTGCCGCGCAAGGATGAGTATGGCGCTTCCGCTGCGATACGACAGGCTGTGGAGGCGGGCCAGGCCGCGCTGGGCGATTCGTCCAGGCTCGTGGTGAGGCCGTCGGGCACTGAGCCGGTGGTGCGCGTCATGGGCGAGGGCCCAGATGAAGACTTGGTCAGGAAGGTTGTTGAGGGTGTCGCAGCCGTCATTTCGGCAGAGCTTGCCTGACAGCGTCCTGGGCGTGGGTGTCGATATCATACGCACAGAGCGATTCCGGGAGATAGCGCGACGTGCGCCTGGTGGGTCGGCTGCGCGCCTATTCACTCCCGACGAGCTGTCGGACCGCAGAATCAATGAACGAGAATACCTGGCATCCAGGTTTGCGGCGAAAGAGGCAGTGATGAAGAGCCTAGGCTGCGGTATGGGCGACATATCCTTCACAGACATTGAAGTGTGCCGCACCGACGGCGGTGCGCCTGCGGTCAGGCTTTCAGGCGGAGCTAGTCGCCGGGCGAATGAGATCGGCGCTCTGCGCGTCCTGGTATCGATATCGCACGATCACGACTATGTGTGCGCGTTCGCCGTCGCGCTGGGGCGCGCCGGGGGCGGGGGTGACGACGATGAGACTTGCGACTCCTGACGAGATGCGGCAGATGGATAGGGAGGCCTCCGAACGGTACGGCGTTTCGGGGTTGGCCCTGATGGAGAATGCAGGCGCAGCAGTGGCTCGGGTTGCCTCACGCGTGGCTTCGCGGGCTGGGGCAGCTGGGCTGCGGCGTTTTGCTGAACCTACGCGTCCTGTGTCGGTTTGCATAATCGCCGGCAGGGGCAACAACGGCGGGGACGGCTTCGTGGCTGCGCGTCACCTGGCGGGGTATGGAGCCCGCGTCTGGGCGTATGTGGTTGGGGATCCATCCACAATAGTGGGAGACGCTCGAATCAACATGGACGCGATGGCAGGGGCGGGGGTTGGCGTCGTTCCCCTTGTGGACGAAGAGGCGTGGAATGCCGCCCGAGCCGACCTGGCCCAAGCCGATGTGATCATCGACGCTATCCTGGGAACCGGGGCGCGCGGGGCGCCGTCGCCTGAGGCGGCGCGAGCCATATCGCTCATGAACGAGTCGACTGCGCCTGTTGTAGCTGTTGATGCTCCAAGCGGCGTGGACGCCCTTACCGGAGCTGTGCCTGGGGAATGTGTGATCGCTCACACTACCGTCACCTTGGCGCTGGCCAAGACGGGTCTGCTCACGTATCCTGGTGCATACTATGCCGGTCGTGTGGTGCTAGACGGCATCGGCATGCCGCCTCCGCTCCTTGACTTAGGCGAGATCAAGACACGCTTGACCACGCCGGACGATGTACGGGCAGCCCTGCCTGTACGCCGGCCCGACGCGCACAAAGGCGATTTCGGAAGCGTTCTGATCGTCGCCGGCTCACCGGGGATGTCTGGGGCTCCTTCGCTGGCTGCGATGGGAGCCTTAAGGTCTGGGGCGGGTCTGGTTCACTTGTTGGTTCCTGCCGGCATAGCGGGTGAAGTGAGTGCACGTCATGCGGAGGTCATGGTGCATCCTGCGCCTGAGCCATGCGTCTCCTCCATACTTGAGATGGCAGCGCGCTGCCAGGGGGTAGTCGTTGGCCCGGGGATGTCGTGTTGCGAACGCACGGCCACAATCGTGGACGCTGTCATTTCGGAAATTCGCGTACCGCTCGTGCTGGACGCCGATGCGATCAACGTTATGGCGGGGAGGGCTCAGGCGCTCAGGGAGGCCAGAGCGCCGGTTGTTATCACTCCTCACCCTGGCGAGCTGGGCAGGCTGTTCGGCGTTGGAGCGGACGAGATCAACCGGGACCGCCTGGGGTGGGCCCGGCGGGCGGCGCTGGAGACAGGCGCCACAGTAGTATTGAAGGGCGCAAGGACGGTCATCGCCGGCACAGGCGGGGAAGCGTATGTAAACCCCACCGGGAATTCTGGAATGGCCACTGCCGGAATGGGCGATGTTCTGTCGGGCGCGGCAGGGAGTTTGTGTGCCGCGGGTCTGGGCAGTCTCGCGGCTGGGTACTGCTCGGCCTATATTCATGGTCTGGCAGGGGATTTCGCAGCGCGCGAGCGCGGCGCGGACGGGATGGTCGCCGGCGATGTGCTGGCACACATCCCTGAGGCATTCGGGGCAGTGCGTACGAAGACGGCCATGCTCTGGGGCATGATGCCTGTAGCATATTCGCATCTGCCGGAAGGATGGTGACGCTGGCTGAAGGAGACTTATCTGCCCGGCATGCGGCCCACTTGGGTCGAGGTAGACACCGGGAGCATTGCAAAGAACATCGAGCGCGTGAGGGCGGCCATCCCTGGCAAGACGCAGATCATGGCGGTGGTGAAGGCCGACGGATATGGCCACGGAGCCGTTCCAGTTGCGATTGCGGCCCTGAAGTCGGGCGCCGCTTTTCTGGGCGTGGCCCTCGTGGAGGAGGGGATTGCCCTCAGAAGGGCAGGCATCGTTGCCCCCATTCTATTCATGGAGGCTCTCTTTCCGTGGCAGGCGCCCGATCTGGTTAGGTATGGTCTGACTGCCGCCGTGGCGTCATATGAGTCCGCAGACGTGTTGTCGGAGTCAGCCGCCTTGCTGGGGCGGAAGGCCAAGGTGCACATCAAGGTAGACACCGGCATGGGCAGGCTAGGTCTACCGCCTGAATCCATTCCTGGGCTAGTAAGGCACATATCCGGGCTGCCTCGACTGGAGATCGAGGGCATATTCACCCACCTGGCGTGCGCTGAGAGCGACCCGTCGATGACGCGTAGACAGCTGGAGTTGTTCCACGACGTCGTGGAGAGCCTAGCTGCACAAGGATATGAAATCCCCATCAAGCACGTGGCGAACAGCGCTGCAGCGCTGTGCGTTCCGGAGGCCGCCATGGACATGGTCAGGATAGGCGGCGCGATGTACGGGATATCTCCGATGGGAACATCTCCCCTGGGCCAGGGATGGCAACCGGCGCTATCGTTCAGAACCAGGGTATCGTATGTCAAACCTGTGAGGGCCGGCGCTACAGTCAGCTACGGAGCGACCTATGTTGCTCCTGACCCCCAGCTCATCGCCACATTACCCGTGGGTTATGCAGACGGGTACTCACGTGGCCTTTCGGGGAAGGGAGAGGTGCTCATCAGGGGTGTTCGCTGTCCCGTGGCAGGGCGGGTCTGCATGGATCAGATAATGGTGGCACTGCCCAATGACTCCGACGTGGAGGTCGGCGACGAGGCTGTGCTGATCGGGGAGCAAGGCGGCGAGGTGATATACGCGGAGGACATTGCGCGAATCATGGGCACTATAGGCTATGAAGTCGTGTGCGCCATCAGCAAACGGGTACCGCGCGTGTACGTGTCATCGCAGCCGTGACGAGGTATGCCACATCACGGGGGCAATACCCACTATCGGGCAGTATCGCCGCAGGTTGACATCACTTTAGGCATACATGTATAATTGGCATGCATACGTCTATGCGTGGCACGGCCTAGCGCTTCGGGGGTGTATTGCTATGGCAGAACTCAAGCGCATCATGGTGTCTGTTCCATCTTCGCTCCTGAGCGAAGTGGACGTTTTCGGGAGGGCAATTGGGCTCAATCGAAGCGAGGTCGTGCGCGAAGCTGTAAGGATGTTCATGGCAGAACACGCCCGATCGGAGCTGGGCAAGAAGCTCAAAGAAGGCTACTCTGAGATGGCCTCGATCAACTCGCAGATGGCCGATGAATGTGCCGCGGCAGAGGAAGAGGCTTTCATCAGGTATGAGCGGTTTCTTGCGGGCGGTGACTGACTTGGATATCAAGCGCGGCGACGTTTTCTATGCCGATCTCAACCCAGTGGTCGGCTCAGAGCAGGGCGGGGTTCGGCCGGTACTGGTGGTTCAGAACGATATCGGCAACCGCTACAGCCCCACTACAATAGTGGCCGCCGTTACTTCCCGAATCAAGCGGGCCAAACTGCCGACTCACGTTGAGCTTCCGGCCTCCCTAGGTAACCTTGCCTTTGACTCGGTCGTGCTCATGGAGCAGCTGCGGACGATCGACAAGGCCCGCCTGCTGCAACATGTGTGTACCCTTGACGGCGATACCATGAGAAAGATAAATCGTGCAGCTGAGATCAGCCTCGGGCTGATCGACATCTGACTTTGCCCGGCAGCTCAAGTCCTGCCGGGATGAGTACGTAATGGGGGTCTTTCCGGTGCGTCCGCTCATTCTGATCTCGTCCGACTGCGACATTGAGTCGAGCGATTCCTTCAAGCTCCAGGCAGATTACGTGCGTGCCGTCTACCTGGCGGGCGGGCTTCCACTTGTTGCGGTTCCTTCCATGGAGTGCGGTCGCGAACCCGCGGTCGCTGCTGAGCTGTGCTCGTTCGCGAGAGGGATAGTGCTCACTGGCGGGCCCGACGTCCTTCCCGGTCTGTTCGGCGAAGAACCCCACCCCAAGCTTGGCTCGGTCAACCCTGTGAGGGACCAGTTCGAACTGGCCTTGGCCCGAGCAGCGATGCAGGCGGATCTGGCGGTCCTCGCGATCTGCCGGGGGATGCAGATACTGAACGTGGCGGCAGGGGGCGGTCTGATCCAGGATATCGAATCGTGCGTTCCGGGCGCACACGCACACATGGTCGCGGCTCCGCGATGGCTTCCCACGCATTCGGTATCAGTAGTCCCCGGTTCGATTATGTGGAGAGTGTTCGGGCGCGACTCGATCATGGTGAACAGCTTCCATCATCAGGCCGTGCATCCTGTGGCGCCTGGCTTCGAAGTGGCGGCGCGGGCCCGCGACGGCATTGTGGAGGCTATGGAAAGGGCCGGAAGTCGGTTCATGGTGGGCGTTCAGTGGCATCCCGAGGCTTTGGCCGGCAAAGACCCGGAGGCCCTCAACGTATTCAAAGAATTCGTAATTGCTGCACAGGGAGTGTGCTGAATTGAATTCGAGGTCACAAGCACTAGTTTCGGTATACAGAGGCGATTTGGTTGAGAGCGTGCACAGAGGGCACATCGCTGTGGCGGATATCGATGGGAAGCTGCTGCGGTGGGCTGGAGATCCAGGCTGTGTCACTTACTTCCGCTCTTCGGCAAAACCCATTCAGGTACTTCCGATAGTGGCGTCAGGCGCCGTTGATCGATTCGGCATAACCGACAGTGAGCTCGCTGTGATGGCCGCATCCCACCGCGGGGAGGATATCCATGTGGAGGCGGTCACGAGCATACTGGGCAAAATAGGGCTAACTGAATCGGCCCTGATGTGCGGGACGCACGCGCCATCATGCGTGTGGCCGCCCGAACGTGCCTCGGTCGGGTCAAGCCAGGCAGTTGAGCGGATCCGGTCCGGCTCCTCGTTCAGCCCTGTTTTCAACAATTGCTCTGGGAAGCATGCCGGAATGCTGATGTATGCGGTGCATCGAGGCTACCCCATTGATGATTATGTATCGCGAGATAGCCAGGTGCAGCTGGACATGTGGCAGGCGGTGTCGGATGTCGCCGGCCTGCCGCGCGAAGAAGTCGTACGCGGAGTGGACGGGTGCGGAGTAGTCGTGTTCGGAATGCCCCTAGCTAGCATGGCCCGTGCGTATGCGAGGATGTCGACGCCGGAATCGCTCCCGGCGGAGTACACGGAGCCGGCCAGGCGGATCGTCCGCGCCATGATGGATCATCCTGAAATGGTGGGCGGGTCGGGCGACTTCGGAACCAACCTCATGCTTGGCGCACCGGGCGCCCTTTTCTGTAAGGGAGGGGCAGAGGGCCTCTTCTGCGTGGGGATACCCGGGAAAGGCCTTGGCGTAGCCGTCAAGATCGAGGACGGCGGAGCGAGGGCTCTTCCATCAGCTGTCATGGGGGTCCTGCGAGTGCTGGGTGCTGTCACCCCCGAGACGGTGGGCGCACGCGAGCTTGCCGTCGAACGGCCTGTGCGCAACTGCAGGGGCGACGTGGTCGGCTACATACGGCCCTGCTTCGAGTTGGAAGGAGCGTCTGGAACCATTTGACCGAGCGCGAGCAGGTCAAGTATAATCATAAAGGTAAGAGCATCATGAGTGAAACCGTTCGAATCACGTCGCGCTCGCCTGCCGAGACCATCGCCATAGGCTGTGGCCTCGGCAAACTGCTTCAGCCCGGCGATATTCTCTGCCTCCGAGGGGGGCTGGGCGCAGGCAAGACCTGCTTTGCCAGGGGTGTAGCCGTGGGGCTGGGCGCAGATGAAGCGCGTGTGTCGAGCCCCACGTTCGTTCTTGCGCAGGAGTACAGAGGGAGGATTCCCATGTACCACCTCGACTTGTACAGGCTCGGGTCTGCCGAGGAGTTCGAGGATGCAGGGCTCGACGAGTATATCGGCGGCGACGGAGTGGCTGTCATTGAATGGCCGGACGTCTACAGCCCATTGCTCAATATGGACCGGCTCACGGTGGAGATCGGCACGACTGCCGTGTACGGGCGTGAGTTGGTCCTATCGCCTCAGGGCGATAGATACAGGCGCATCCTAGAGGAGATGAGACCGTGCTGATCCTGGCGATGGACACTTCGACCATGGTCGGAGGCGTCGCCCTGCTCAAAGACGGCATTACCTTGGGCGAGCACATACTGAACGTCCGGGCGACGCACTCTGAACGACTGATGTCGTCAGTGGAAGCACTGATGGCGGCGGCGGATGTCGGCCCGGGCGATCTCGATGCAATAGCATGCGGCGTTGGGCCAGGGTCATTCACTGGCGTCCGCATAGGCGTGTCGGCGTGCAAAGCGATGGCGTACGCTCTCTCCATACCCATAGTGTCAGTGCCCTCACTTGATGCGCTCGCGTACGCACGCGGCCGAGGGGCGCGCGCGGTATGGTGCCTAATCGACGCGAGGCACGGCAGATGCTATTCCGCCTCGTTCGCGCCGCCTGAGTCGAGTGATGTGTGGCGCCCCGAGAGGGTATCGACCTACGCAGTCAGGCACATCAGCGAGATTGCGTCCCTTGCCCGCGACACGGAGTCGGCGCCGCCGTCTTCAGTGTCGGGCGATAACGGCCCAAGGGCTCGGGTGCTCTTCCTTGGAGACGGAGCGTTGGCGTACGCCGAATCGCTCCGATCGGAGCTGCCCGGCGTGGCAGAGATTCCGCCTGCGCCAATGTGCATACTGCGGCCGTCGCAGGTTGGCCTTTTGGGGTCTGATCTGCTTCACGCGGGGATCGCAGATGATCCTGCCCTCGTTGTTCCTATGTACCCTGGGCCATCGGAGGCAGAAGTGAGGCTTCGAGATGGAATACACGGTATCGCTCATGACCCTCGCTGACGTAGATGACGTGGTGGAGATTGAGAGGCAATCCTTTCCGATTCCCTGGAGCCATGCCGCGTTCATCGACGAGCTCACCCGAAACGAACGGGCTCTGTATATCGTGATTCGGGACGAGTCGGGAACGATGGTGGGGTATGGCGGCATGTGGCTGGTATGCGACGAAGCTCACGTGACCAACATAGCAGTCCGTTCCGATCGCCGCCGCCAGGGGGTAGGTACGGCAATAATGATTGGACTGATGGGGTTCGCTCAGTCGAAGGGGGCAGACCGCATGACGCTGGAGGTGCGCGTCTCAAACCGACCTGCGCAGGAACTCTATCGGGGGCTTGGGTTTGTGCCGGCCGGAGTCAGGCCTCGCTACTATATCGACAATCGCGAGGACGCACTCATAATGTGGCTTGACGGCATATCCGGCGCTCTGCAGGCGCTTTGTGGGAGGCAGGACTCGGATGTGCAGTAAGGATGGCATCGTGCTCGGCATCGAGACGAGCTGTGACGAGACGGCTGCAGCCTGTGTTGGGCGAGGACGCGAGATACTCTCGTCAGTGGTCTCGTCTCAGATAGATATACACCGCGAGTTCGGCGGAGTTGTGCCCGAGATCGCCTCGCGTCGCCACGTGGAGGCAATCATCCCAGTGGTGGACAGGGCCCTGAAAGAAGCCCAAGTGAAGCTGGCTGGAATTGACGCTGTGGCCGTTACCTATGGGCCGGGCTTGGTCGGCGCCTTGCTTGTGGGCCTGGCGGCGGCAAAGGGGCTCGCGTTTGCAGCCGGCATCCCTTTGGTGTGCGTGAACCATATCGAAGGGCACATCTACGCGAACTTCCTGGCTCATTCACGGCTCGACCCGCCGGTGTTGTGCCTGACTGTATCCGGGGGCCACACCGAACTTGTCGCGATGCCCGGGCACGGGCAATACGAGGTTCTTGGGCGCACGCGCGACGACGCAGCCGGAGAGGCTTTCGACAAGGTTGCTAGGGTAATGGGGCTTCCGTACCCGGGTGGCCCGGCGCTGGAGAAGTTGGCACGGTCGGGCGATCCCGGAGCAGTCGTCTTTCCCCGGGCCCGCGTGGAGGGCAGGCCGCTCGACTTCAGTTTCAGCGGTCTCAAGACAGCCGTCATCAATTACCTACATACGGAGGAGCAGAAAGGCGGTCGGATCGACTATCCGAACGTGGCTGCCGGATTCCAGAAAGCGGTCGTAGACGAACTGGTGTCGAGGATAGAACCGGCGGTGCGCGCCAGTGGTATCCAGAAGCTTGCGGTGTCGGGCGGGGTGGCGGCTAACCTGGCGCTTCGGGGAGCCCTGGGCGACCTCGCGGCCGAGCTGGGGATCGAGGTGTTCTGCCCTCCGCTGTCGCTGTGCACTGATAACGCAGCCATGATAGCTTCGGCTGGTTACTACGGGCTTGCCGGCGGGCGGGTCTCGGGGCTTGATGCCAACGCGGTGCCAGGTGCGAGGCTTGAAGATGCCCAATCGGAAGGATACGGCAACCTATCGTAGAATTAGACGTAATGTGGGCATTCAGGGCGCTTGAGGAGTATGAATTATGTCGCACGTTTCCGATGGATCGGACAATGTTCGAAAACCGCGCCGCTGGCGTGGGCTCGTAGCTGCAGTAGTGATCCTTGTTGCTGTCGTCGGAGCGCTGATCGGCGCGGCGCTGTGGTATGTTCGCTTTCCCTGCGAGGACCCGTACTTCAGCATACTGCTGGTGGGCGAGGATCGCGACTACGCAAGGAACGGGGAGGCCATCGACTCTGAGGGCAGGATGGACGCCGTAATGCTGCTTGTTGTGCCGCGGCGCGATAGGGCGGCGCTTCTTGTGTCGATTCCCCGCGATAGCCTGGTCAAGTTCCCGAGCGGCGGTCGGCGCAGGATAAACTCCGCCACGGCCCTGGGCGGCATGGACCTTGCGCGTCAGGTCGTGTCGGAGCTAATGGGGCTGGACGTACACAGGCATGCATCGGTCAATTTCGCCGGATTCACCGAGATAGTGGATGCGGTGGGCGGGGTCGACATCGCTGTTGACCGTCGGATGAAGTATACCGACCGTGCCGGGGGATACTCCATCGACCTTGAGCCCGGAATGTACCATATGGACGGCGAGACGGCCCTCAGTTTTGTCAGATACCGCCACGATGCTCTGGGCGATATTTCGCGTACAGCGCGTCAGCAGCAATTCTTCCGGGCACTCTTGGACGAGCTGGCGAGCTGGCGTGGGATTCAGTCCATTAAGAAGATTGTGAAAATCGCCCAGGATAACACCAACACCGACCTATCTGTGCGCGAGATGGCCGCCGTCGGGTGGCGTCTGCGCAGGCTGAACTCGGATACTCTTCAGTCGACTACGCTTCCTGGGCATTTCAAAGGCGCGTACTGGGAACCAGATTCGGACGCCATACATGCTTTGGTAGAACCGCTGGGCCAGTGATCTGTCCTAGTCTTAAGCTCAAGCTAGCTGAAAGGGGAGTCGCAATGCGAGTCGACGTATCCCTGATTCCCGGTGAAGTTGCCGCGAAAGACGTGTCAAATGCAGCAGTAGTTGTTATCGATGT
>Ga0116161_1001483_pt1 | contig 24026 bp, 18 predicted proteins | sample AD_JPNAS3_MetaG_FD_89877 | JGI IMG/M metagenome (GOLD analysis project Ga0116161, IMG submission 89877) | Active sludge microbial communities of municipal wastewater-treating anaerobic digesters from Japan - AD_JPNAS3_MetaG | ecosystem: Engineered > Bioreactor > Anaerobic > Digestate | place... | reverse complement strand
GGGCAACCAATATAAGAAACAGTGACCGTTACATGACAGTATTGTCAGGTCGGGGATGTACCTTCAAGTGTAACTTTTGTTACCGTATGGATCCGGGGTTCCGCCCCCGCTCCGCAGCTAGTATTATCGAGGAGGTTGAGAAGCTTAAAAAAGACTACCATATTAGTTATGTTGAGTTTACGGATGACCTTTTTATGAGTTCCTCCAAACGAACCATCGAGTTATGCGAAGCCTTTATCAAGGCAAAGCTCAATATTAAGTGGTACTGCGAAGGAAGATTGAACTATGCGAAACCTGATGTATTAAAATTGATGAAGGAAGCGGGATGTGTTTTTATTAATTATGGTATTGAATCCCTTGACGAGAAAATCCTCAAAGTCATGAATAAAGGTCTTACAAGAAAAATAATAACACAAGGAGTTGAAAATACCCTTGCTGCAGGCATAAGTCCCGGACTAAATATCATTTTTGGCAACATAGGTGAATCTCCAGAAGCACTCAAGTGCGGTGTAGAATTCCTCCTGAAGTATGACGATCATGCCCAGTTGAGAACAATAAGGCCCGTAACTCCATATCCAGGGTCGCCACTTTATTATTATGCGATTGAAAAGGGTTTATTAAAGGATTGCGAAGATTTCTATGAAAATAAACATTTGAATTCTGATCTGTTGGCGGTCAACTTTACAGAGCTGACAGACGATGAATTTCACAAGCTTCTTTTTGATGCCAATAAGACCTTAATTACAGAGTATTTCCGGAATAGAAAAAAAGCTACTATAGATGAAGCAAAAAAGCTCTATTTTGATATGAACAAAAACTTCCGTGGATTTCGACAAACATAACCCCTGATAGTAATCCTTCAAAAAACATTAAACACATACATAAAAGTAATCACGCTGATATAGTAACGTGACACATAAATTAAGGAAGGTCATATGGGTTGAAAGTATAAATTTTTTAAATTTGCCGCTGTTTTTTTTTACCAGACTGTTTTCAGGCGCATATATACGTTATGATGAGCACCAGTCATCAACATTTCTATGTAAAATATTGAAATTACTTATACAACGTGGAAGACTATCGTTTATTAGCCCTGCATCGCTGCGCCTTAATGTTAAAGATGAAAATGGCTATGCCATTGAGTACCGGCGGGCCACTTACCTTTCTCAGTGTGTAGACTCTGTGTGTTCGTCAGTTATGCTGAATGAGCCTAAGTGGTTTAAAGAGGTGGTTAAAAGTTATCTCTCTTCTTACCTGGGGCAGCATATTCTCTTTATAACAATGGTGGAACATGAAATCTTGAAAATTAAAAATGTTAAACATGAAATTTACCTCAAGGCCAATTTCGCCAATTATTTAATTATCAGTTTCTTTCCGGATAAAGAGATCAAGATTCGTCAGCTGCCTCCTATATTCAGCTACCTGGAGTTACTTGTTAAGCCTTTTTTATTGCTTGTAAGAGCGTTGTATTATCAAGTTTTTTTTAACAAAATTACCGGTACCATAAAAGAAAGAGATGTCCTGCCGGCGTTATGGATCGAGCATGAGCATACCCATGGGGTATGGGTGCAGTTCAGAAGATTTCTTAGTAATCATATCGATAAAAACAAATACAAAACTGTTTATTATTTCGACAGGGATGATACCCCAATAGATGAGACTGTTGTCAATACTCTTAAATCAATGGCTTTAGAGTGGATAGATTGCAGAAAAATGCGGCATTCCCGTCTGAATCTTTCTGATATTAATGAACTTGTCACCAAGATGGGAAGATCAACTCACTTGCGGCCCTTATGGTTATTTATGATACGTCTTCATTTTGAAGTTATCTATATTCTTTATAAGTCCATGTATGCGAGATTCAATGTAAAGCTGCTCATTCAGCATCAAGAAGGGAGCTGGAGGCAAGAAGCACAAAAACAAGCTCTGGATGCAATTGGCGGTATCATGATCGGACTCCATTGGTCGAGCTATTTGAACTATGAATATCCCTCGCATATAACTCCACAACATGTTTTTCTCGTTTGGGGTAAAGGGCATTTCGAATTGTTGGCGAAGAAAGGAAATACGTGTAAGTATATTCTACCATGTGGTGTGTGGATAGACGATGTTGAAGATGATAGTTTGATCATCAATGATTTTTCCCCGGAAGTTGGATTTAAAATAGCCGTCTTTGATACTGATGCCGCTTATAATATTGAACAATCGCCTGAGGCGGCCGCCGAATTTTATTTTGCTATTCTTGAACTCCTTGATCGTCATGAAGATTTCGGTATTGTTGTCAAGAGTAAAAAATGGGCTATAGAGGAATTATCGACACTTCCTTCGGGAGAGGAAATAATTCAAAAAATAAGCCGCCTCAAAAAATTGAAGAGAGCAGTAATTTTGGATTCGAAAGAATTTTCACCGGCCATAGCGGCAAGGTATGCAGACTTGAGTGTATGTTTGGGTATAAACTCGGCGGGTGTGATTGCTGCATTACATGGAGGTAGGGTAATTCACTGGGATTGTACGGGTTGGATGAAATACCCACTATATAGAGATAAAAACCAAAAAATCATATTTCTTTCAATGAATGAGACAAAAGAAGCGATCATAAAAGTATCGCAAGGAGATAAAGAGATCGGCGACTTTTCTCAGTGGAGAAAGACGATCAATTATTTTGATGATTTGTCAGGAAGAGCCAGGATTGTGCAGTTCATAAATCTATTTATGGACGAAATCAAGCAATCGGACAATGCATCCCATTCGTTGGCGCGAGCTGTAAACAAATACAGGGGGGCGAATCATATAACTAATGATTTTCCAGGTGAATTTTGTTGGTGGGATTGAATGTCAAATCCTAATACTCGATAATGCTAAAAAAAAATAGTGATTTGTCAAACTGGAGCAACTCATGTTTCCTGGCTGCCACCGCATTGGAAGAATTTTGGGATCCCTCAAAACCCATAGTATTCCTGGGGGGATGGTGTAAACGATATTCTCAAAAATTATCTCACCAATACACTGAAAGGGAAACCCTTCCCTTGCCTTACAATGACGAGGATACCGGAATAATATTTAGTGATCTTAATGGCTTGTATGAGAGGATACTATCTGAACTTACACCGGTGCTGAACGATATACACAGTGTTTCGCATAGCAAACGATATTGGAGTATTTTTATTGGTCCGTGGCTTCGCCACTATACACATGCCCTTTATGATCGGTATCTCACGATACAAATGGCTATAAAACGATATCCCGATCATTCAACAATTTGTCTTGATAAAAGTTGTTACATAGTGCCCGTTGACACCGCTGATTTTATGGATCTAATCAAGGAGGATGCCTATAATCTCCAAATCTATAGCAAAATATTGAATAGCAAGGGCAAGGCGTATCCAACAAAAGAATTCCCTGTCCGGAAGGCAAAACAGGATAAGAATGGTTTATTTTCTTCATTTTTTTCAAAAATTGAGTACATGTCAAGGTGTTTGTTCTATGAAGTATGGCCAATTTTTTATGACAACCGCAAGGTAATCTTTAAAAGTTCCTACTTTCCCAAGAATATTGAGATCTCAATTATAAAGAAAACGAAGGGAATCTTCTGGCCTTATTTTGAAAACCCTGCACCCATAAAAACGTTATCGGCTAATGTTCAGGCGCGCATTAAAGTTGCCGAAGCACTTTCAGGCCAAAACGATTTTGAGTGTTTACTTGTGAAACTGGTTGCAGAGGATATGCCGCAGATTTTTATCGAGCAGTATCAGGGATTAATTAAACGGACACGTAAACATACAAGGCGAAGACCTGCCGCGATCTTCAGCGCAACCGCTTGGCATTATCAAGATCAATTCAAGGAATGGGCGGCAAATTCAGCGGAAGAGGGCGTCCTCTTGGTGGGAACGCAGCATGGTGGAAACTATGGGAGTCTAAAGTATTTTCTTCAGGAAAATCATGAGCTTTCCATATTGGATCGATTTTATTCATGGGGTTGGACCAGGGAAGGGACTTACGGGGAGATATTCCCTTATTATGCAACAAAGCTTGCGGCACTTGAATGCATTCCCAATTCAGATATCAAAGAGAAAAAGGAAATATTGTATGTGACATCAATGTGGCCAAGATATCTCATCCAATTTCCTTGGACCTACGCATATTGGGATGATTGCATGAAAATGAATTTGGAATACTATCGTTCTTTATCGGAAAAAGTGAAGGCCCATATTAGATTGCGACCTCACAAGGAGGACTTTGATTGGGACGTGGTGGCCAGATTTAAAAGTATCAATAAAAATATAGAAATAGAGAGTTGGGATACGCCATTCCTCTCGAGTCTTATCCGTAGCCGCCTGTATATTTGTGATCATCCCTTGACTTCTACCACATTCATAGAGGCATTAACAATTGACAAGCCTGCTATTCTTTTCTACAATCCCCGCTTTACTGCCAACATGCTTCATCCCGGGGCTGAAGATTTTTATGATGACTTAAGGTCCGTTGGGATTTTATTTGACAACCCGCGGGATGCCGCTGAGCAGACCAATCTTGTCTTTGATTATGCTGACGAGTGGTGGCATGAACAGGAACGGCAGAAAGCAGTTGCCAGTTTTCTAAACACATTTGGCAAAGTTTCAGTCAACAGTGCCGATGAATGGAGTGAGGAATTTCGTAATCTGAGCAATAAATTTAAGCACGTCAAGGCACCCTGAATGGATATGTCTAGTTGGAACTGACAAATAAGAAGACTAATTACATAAAGAACACCTTCTTTTATGTCGGCATTCCTATTCTAAGAAACATCCTGGCATTCATCACGCTTCCGATCATGACGAGATTCCTCTCACCTGCCGATTATGGTGTTTTAAGCCTTATCATGATGATATCAAGCTTTTGTGCGATGTTCTACATGGGCATCAACAATGCGTCCTATCGTTATTATTTTAAGTATAATGATGATATCCAGAAACTTCGGGCAATGTTCTCAAGTAATTTGGTTTTTCTGCTTGGTGTTTCCCTAGCCTATGGAATATTATTATATTTTGCCTTTCCAACACTAAACCAATGGCTATTCAGGGGCAGGCTTGCTTTTGTCTGGGTATTAATCGCTTTTATTCAGTTTGCATTGGGATATATAAACCTGATCAATCAGAACATCTTTCAGAATCAGCACCAGGGTAAGAAATGGTTTTTGAACGAAGTTGTTTCATTAGTGATCTTGACGGGCTTCTCAATCATTTTGGTCTTGACAGGAAAATTTACCTTTGAGGCAATTATTCTTGCTTCTATAAGCGCCGAGATCGTTAAGTCGGTTATATTATTTTCGCAGTTGAGAGAGTATTACGGCATCCTATTTAGCAAGATTTTTTTGAAAGAGACATTTCTTTACTCGTGGCCACAACTCCCGACGGCACTCATCGGCTTTGGTTATTCATATTTTGACAAGATTTTACTTAGCAGGTTTCAGGGGCTCTACCAGGTAGGAATTCTGGATATCGGAAGCCGCATTTCCTCGATCATGAAGATGTCCATAGATGGTGTTTCCGGTGTCCTTTCTCCACTTACGCTGGAACTTCTCAAAGAAAACACAAAAGAGTCCATAAAGAAGCTGGCCGATCTGAACCTTAAGATCACTTTTTTGTTGTTATTCATTGGTTTTTCCATAATATTGTCCACCAAGGAAATAGTCCATATTCTAACCCCCAAAGACTATCATTTTGTTATTTATGTGGTTCCAATTTACATTTATTACCACATTTTTGGCGTCCTGGGACTGATTTCATACTGGTTGATATATTATCATCCTTCTAAAACATTCTGGGCAATGCCGATTAACCTCGTTTTTTCGATGGCAAGCATTTTTGCGAACATCCTGCTAATTCCCAAATTTGGCGTTATGGGGGCGGCATTTGCGGCGTTCATTGCGGCAGCCTTGGCCCAGGGAGCGCAACTGTTCATTGGGCTGCGTATTACACCTGTTCCTATAGATAGAGGAAGACTAGCGCTCATGCTTGGAACCTTATTTGCCGGAACGGCCTTTCTTTATTTTTTATATTATATTGATTTGAATATAATTGTCGAGATTTCTATAAAATTATTTATGTTGCTTTTGTTTGTTCTGATTGCGGTGATAGCTAGGATCATCAATTTTGGCGAAATAAAGGAGCTTGTGGCCATTTTAACAAGAAAAATGCAAAGGGACGTTCCGGGTTAGGCCATGCCGAATAAATTTATTAATATATCATATTGGTCTGACGTAAAAATTACCAGATACAATATTTTCCAAGGTTTAAAGAGAAATGCAAAGTACGCAAAAGGCAGACTTATTGATGTTGGCTGCGGGATAAAACCTTATGAAGAGCTATTTACACCCTTTGTTGATTCATATTTTGGGGTGGACTATCCTCAGACCATGGATGCCAATTATGGTGATCAGACAAAGGCCGATTTTTTTGTGGATTGCTCGGAAACAGGATTGGGGGATTGCAGTTTTGATACCTTGCTATCTACACAGGTGATTGAGCATATATACGATACGAGAAAGTTTATTAAGGAATGTTACCGGATACTTGCTCAAGGAGGGATAGGTATTTTTACCATTCCTTTTGTCTGGCAATGCCATTCAGAACCTTATGACTTTTATCGTTTTACAAAGCACGCCATTCAGAGGCTTTTCAGTGAGGCTGGCTTTGAGATAATCAAGATAGAAAGTATGGAAGGAGCTTATGCGACACTAATCCAGGCTAGGATAGTTTATTTGCTCAGCAGAGAGCATAATAATATTTTGGTAAAAATTATTTGCAAAATGAGGAATCTTCTCTTGGTTCCTTATCTCAATTTTAAGGCCATTCATCTCGATAGAGTATTCTATAGCGATAAACTTTGCCTAAATTATCTGCTAATTATTAGGAAAAACAATTAAAAGAATTATATTGTCTCCCATTTTATTCTGAAGACTGAATCGCGATGAAGATGGATTTTGGTTGTGGACAAAACAAGAAGGAAGGATATGTAGGTATTGATGCCCTAAGCCTCCCTGAGGTCGATGTTGTGCATGATCTGAATGTTATCCCTTATCCTTTCGAAGACAATTCAGCAGACGATGTTTGGATGGATAATGTTCTGGAGCATCTTGATAATCCTTTAAAAGTTATGGAAGAGATATACCGCATTTGCAAGGATGGAGCTAAAGTGGTGGTTGGTGTTCCTTATTTCAGAAGCTTTTATGCCACCATCGATCCCACCCACAAAAACTTTTTTGGCGTTTGGTGGTTCTATTATTTCGACCCATCTCATCCATTTCATAGTCGTTATGGATATACTAAAGCAAAGTTTCGATTAGATAAGCTCGAATTTGACAGAGAGTCAAAAAGCGGGCCTATGCGTCTACACCACAAACTACTTATCATGTTTGCAGAGAGATATCCGCAGTCTTATGAATCAAGAATCTCTCATCTATTGCCGTTGAATTCTTTAACCTATTTCTTAACAGCCATAAAAAATATGTAATGAATACAAGTAATTACGTGAATATATTTGCTGATGAGATGTAAACTCCTCTATATTTCAGATTGTACAATATATGGCGGTTCTGATCGCAGTATAATAAATATAATAAATTTTATTTCGGAAAATTCTGAGAATGAAATTGTTTTTGGATATCGATATTTCAAGGAATACAAGCAGGGAGTTAATAGAGATTTATCATCGCGGGCCACTCAAGTTCCCCTGCGATTATTATCGAATGATACTTTATACTTTAGAATCAATAAACGAATTTCGAGTATTTACATTCGCCGGCTTATCAAGGTGCCTTTCTGGATAATTCAGAAAGCCGGTATTTATAACATATTTAATTATGTCAAACTCAGATTTTTCATACACAAGATTAAGCCGGATATTGTTCATATAAACAACGGCGGGTACCCGGCGTCATCTGTTTGTCTCAATGCCGTTTTTGCCGCAAAGCATTGTGGCGTAAATCGAATCGTGCTTCATATCAATAATCCGGCAGAGAAACCGAGTAACCCTGTTCAGCGCTTTATAGATGGAAAAATTTCTGAATATACTAAAATATTTATCTCGGGCTCTAAGCAGACAAAAGAATCGTTACAAACAAATCGGGGGTTTAGTTGTGATAAATTATTGCAAATATACAATACTATAGAGCATCCTGTCATTAATAAGGACAGGGAAACGATCCTAAAAAAATATAATATTGATAGTGATAAATTTATCATTACAGAAGTGGCTTTTCTGAGTAAAAGAAAAGGGCAAATATTCTTATTAGAAGCCATATTGAAAATCAAAGAAAGACAACCCGATATTTACAAAAACATAGTCGTATTCCTCGTCGGGGATGGTATAGAGCGTCAAAATCTGATTAATTTTTGTAGAACTAACGAACTGGCCAATGTTATTTTTACGGGCTATCTTCCTGACTTTGCCGACTACATAAATGCGGCGGATTTATTCATTCTCCCCTCTATTGAAGGTGAAGATATGCCGTTAGTTGTTTTGTCAGCAATGGCATTACGTAAGGCAATAATATCTACCTGCGTTGCTGGAATAATGGAAGAAATAGAAAACGGAGTGAGTGGTGTTTTGCTGAGAATAACGGAATTAGTGCTTTTGGATGATCATATTTTAAAATTATATAGCGATAAAAATCTGCGGGAATTTTATGCTCTAAATGCACAGAAAAGATATAACGAATTGTTTTTAAGGGAAAAAATATGTAACCAATTCAAATTACTATACAATAAATTAATGGATGACATGCTATGAAAAATATCCTCATCTTAGGGGGTTTTGGCTTTATCGGTTCTAACCTGATCGAAGAACTCTTAAGCCGGGATTTGTACCACTTAGTTATCTTTGAATTTAAGGGTGTTACAAATAGATTTAAAGATCGCGTCAAAGTCTGTTACGGAGATTATAGCAATACGGAAGACTTGGAATCCATCTTCAGAAATTATTCCATCGACATTGTGTTTCACTTAATAAGTACTACGGTACCCGCAACATCTAACGATAATCAAGAATATGATATTGAGTCCAATCTGGTGGGAACCATTCGATTGTTGAATATTATGGTTAAGTATCATGTGAAAAAGCTGGTTTTCCTGTCTTCCGGCGGCACTGTGTACGGTAAAGTAAACACTGATAGGGTCGATGAAAATCACCGGACGGACCCGATTTCGGCACACGGTATCACGAAATTGAGCATTGAAAAGTTCATCTACTTGCACCACCACCTCCATGGTTTGGACTATCTGATTCTCCGAGTTTCAAATCCTTTTGGGCCCTATCACTTATCGGACAAACAAGGCATCGTGAATGTCGCCATCAGCAGAGCATTGAATCATGAACCACTTGTCATCTGGGGGGATGGTTCTGTGATTCGGGATTATATATACATCAAAGACGTTGTCAGTATCATGGGTGCATTAATCGAAAAAGATATCTGGAACAATATCATTAATATCGGAACCGGGATCGGTTATTCGATCAATGATATCCTTCAATTTATCTCAGAATTGCCCCTAAGCTTGGCCGTGGAGTATTCTCCGGGACACAAATATGATGTTCCCAATATTGTGCTGAATAACAACAAACTAAAATCATTCATTGATTATGAGCCGACAGAGATCAGGAAAGCCATCAGATGTACTTATGAGTGGCTGAAGAATGAAAAGTCGATTTCCGGCTAATAAATGCTGTCTGATTTAATCAAAATTGTATTCGACAATTTAAAAATGTACTCAGAAGAGAGGTTAGTGGAGCTATTTTGCCCAGTTTAAGAATAAAAAAACGTGTGCTGATAACTGGCGGCACAGGTCTTCTTGGTCTCGCCATCCAACAGTTGGCGCCAATGGGCACCCAAGGATTCTCCGTGTATTTCCCTGAACGTTCTTTGCCGGAACCTTTGCCTTTTCCTATTCGTGCCGCTGATGTGACCGATAGGAGGCAGATGCAATCGGTTTTTGAATGGGCCATACCTGACGTTGTTATTCATACCGCCGCAATTGGAAGCGTGGATTTTGCGGAAAGAAATCGCGAACAGGCGAGAAAGGTCAACGTAGGTGGTACGGAGGTTGTCGCTGAGTTGTGCCAAATTTTCAACTCGCGACTCATTTATATATCCTCAAATGCCGTATTTGACGGTATTACCCCGTTTTACTCTGAAGTTGCACCGGTAAACCCGATCAACTATTATGGGCAACTTAAAGTCGAAGCCGAAAATATCGTCCTTAATAGTAGTATTCAAGGGGTTATCGTCCGCCCCATCCTCATGTATGGTTGGCCATATCCCGGTGAACGCGACAACCCTGTGGTCTGGTGGATCCGCTCCCTGGAGAGCGGCAAGGGAATCAAGGTGGTGGACAATGTATTCAGCAAGCCCCTGTCCGTCTGGTCCTGCGTGGAAGCTGTCTGGGCGATTGTCGAGCGCGGCGCCTCCGGCATATACCACGTGGCCGGGCGCGATCATATCTCTCTCTATCAATTTGCCCTGTTGACGGCGGAGGTTTTCAATCTCAATACGGACCTTATCGAGCCGGTGCCGGATTCCTATTTCCCCGAGATTGCCCCCCGCCCCCGGGATACCTCCTTCGATACGACGAAACTGGAAGAAGAGTTGGGCTGGAAGCCGGTAGGGGTGAAAGAAGGTCTTTTATCCATGAAAAACAGGCGGGCCAAAAGAAATGGATAACAAAAAAATATTAATGATATCAACAGATTATTACGGTATAGAAACATCTATTGTCCGGGCCTTCGCCAGCAACGGGTTTGCTCCCATTTTCATGAACTCCAGGATGAATTCATCGGAGAGGGCATTGAGTAAATTTATGAGAGTTTTCCCATGGATAAAAAAAATTTGCAACCCTTTGGTCAAAGCCGCCCTGAAAAAGGAAAATGATAAATATGTTTCCATAGCCGAGAAGCAAAAGCCGGTTTTTGCCTTTATCGTTAAAGGAGACGCCGTTTTTCCCGAGACCATAAGATATCTCCGGGACAAGCTTGGCATACGCTGCCTGTCATATCAGTGGGACGATCCATTCCCTTCTTATCACGGCACCGCCGGCGGCAATGACTATCGTGACCGGAACTTTCAAGATTGCATCAAATATTACGATCACATTTTTATTTTTGACAATCACTATGTGGAGGAGATGCGCAACAGAGGCGTTGGCAACGTGAGTTATCTGCCTCTGGCGGCCGATGATGAGCTTTTCCGGAAGGTTGAGCTAACCGGCGAGGAGCGGGAGCAATTCGGATTCGATGTCTGCTTTGTCGGCATGCCTTATGATAACAGGATCGAAGCATTGAATTCATTAAAGGGGTTCAACCTGGGCGTCTTTGGGGATTACTGGGAAAGATTTGAAGACAAGATGATAGGAGAATATTACCGGGGCAGAGCGTCTGGCGAAACGGTACAGAAAATATACAATGCTTCCAAAATAGTCCTGAATATCAATCATCCCCAGTCAAGGCATGGTGTCAATGCGAGGACGTTTGAGATCCCTTGTTGCGAAGCCTTCGAAATAGTCAACTACGTCAACGGACTTGATGATCTATTTATAATCGGTGAAGAAATTGTTTGCTACAAGCGGACGGAAGAACTGAAAGATATCGTGGAGCACTATCTGGTTCATGAGGACGAAAGAAGAGAAATTGTGCGGAAAGGATATGCAAGAGTCAAGCGTGATCACACCTGGCATCAAAGGGTCCAGGAAGTTATTGGTTTGGCTCAATGAAGAAAAATATCGGCCTTTTTATCGCATCTTTCCTTTTAACCTGCATAATTCTCGAAATCCTGCTCCGCATTGTCTACGGCAATCAGCCGGTTTTTCTATATCCTCAGGTCATGCATGTCCCGACGAGTTATGGATACAAACTGAAACCAAATCAAGAGGGAACCTTTACGCTGGACAAACCGGTCCGTTCCAATTCTTATGGATTTAGGGATTATGAATGGAATGTTCCAAAAAAACCAGGCACGTACCGGATTATGTGCCTCGGTGATTCCTTTACCTTCGGGAATGCCGTCCGTGAGGAGGACACATATCCCAAGGTTTTAGAAAGAGAACTCAGAATCGGTGGAAAGCGTTTTGAAGTTATTTCCACGGCTATAGGCGGCTGGGCTACTTTTCACGAGCTAGATTTTTTGAAGGCCGAAGGATTGAGATATGAGCCGGATATGATCATAATTGGATTTTTCATGAACGATTTCGGCGCACGGAGTGATACTTCCCATAACCTGACCAATGACGGCAGATGGGATGCCAGACCTTCCTGGCTTCAATGGCTGCCCTACAAGTATATATTTCTGATCAAACGTTCAGCCCTGATCACCTATCTACGGGATCGCATTGCCGTACTCTGGGAGGGAGGGAATGATCCTGGCTCCCTCCTGCTAAAAAATCAGATCGACATGGATAATGACGGTAACATAAAGATAACATATGAATATATCTCGGAAATCAAGAGATTATGTGACGAGCGGGGCATCAAGTGCATCTTGGCCTCCATCCCGGCCATCAACTATTTCTGGTTTCCCAGGGGATCGGTAAAGTACATGGATCACCTGAAAAAATTCTGTGACTCCAAGGGTATCGAATTCATCGATCTGGCCGAGGATTTCTGGAAATTTAAAGATACGAACAAATTTTACATGTATCCCTGGGACAATCATCTGAATCCGGCCGGCCACAAGCTGGTGGCCGATCAATTATTCGCTCGCCTCCGGCATTCCACCGGTTTGCAGGCCTCTCAATAGCGGCGTCCATTCAGTAAATCCAAAATAATGACCCCCATCAGAGTTCTTATCCATGAACCTTATCCTTTCGGCAAGATCGCCGGCAATCTCCGTACCCAGGGTTTCATCATCAAACTCCTGGATAAAGAGCGCTTCAAGTTGTTCCTCCTGGCCTCCTTTGAAACGGAATTTACGAAAAAGGCCGACTCTTGGGGTGTCGAGACATTGATTATTCCTCCTTCCCGGCGCTTGAACCGCTACGGCGGAGAATGCCTGCAGGACAATTTTTTCAACCGGGCATTAAGCGCCGCCGATCTAATCCGCTATAATTGGGAATTATCAAGATTGTTCCGGGAAAAGCAGATCGACATAGTGTACTGCAATTCCATCCGGAGCATCCTCACCGTTGGCATGGCGGCAAAAATGGCCGGAATTCCTGTTTTTTTGTATATCAAAGGAGAACTCCAGAACCCCTTCCTCGATCCGCTGGGATTTGTTCTCGCCCGTCGGATGTATTTTTTCTGCACTCACAACCGGGACGATAAATACCCGGCTTTGGTATCCTTGTTCAGGAAGAAGATCGGCATTCTGAGGATCGGTATTGATCTGGACGAGGTCCGGGGAATTGCCGAAAAAGATAAAACATCGCTCGCCCAGGAACTTGACCTGGACGGCAATTATATCAACTGCGTCTATGTGGGGCAGCTATACCCACCGAAGGGGGTGCACTTTCTGATCGAAGCCTTGGCCCTCGTCAAGGACGAGTTTCCCCAGACAAGGCTTTATATCGTCGGGCACCACATCATTGACGCCTACCGTGATTATCAGGAAGAGCTGAGCAGGCTAATCGAGGCCAAAGGCTTGCAGGGGAGGGTGTTTTTCACCGGTTGGCGTCAAGACGCCCTGACCGTTGTCTCTCTTATGGATATTCTCATTCATCCGTCTCTGAGCGAGGGGTTCGGCAGAGCGGTACTGGAAGGCATGGCGTTGGGAAAACCGGTGATTGCATCCCGTGTGGGTGGCCTGCGGGAACTGGTTGCCGAAGGAGAGAACGGATTCCTGGTCGATCCGGGTGATCCGGCGGCGATTGCCGCACGGTTGCGCCTGCTGCTGGCGGACGCAGGCATGCGGGACAGATTGGGAAAAAAAGCCCGGGAGACGGTGTTCACGAATTATGAAATATCGGGAAGGGTCAAAGAACTCGAAGAGATATGGTCAGCGATGGCGGGAAAGGGATGATCTTCCAAGGAACTGTCTGTTCCAACGGGATTGATGATGTGCGGGATTTGCGGACAATTTAACTTTGACGGGGCACCGGTGCTGCGCGAGGCGGTCGAGAAGATGGTCACCATGCTGCATCATCGGGGGCCGGATGCCCAGGGAATTCACTGTGAAGGCCCGATCGGTTTGGGACACACCCGTCTTTCCATTATCGACTTGTCGTCTGGGGGCAATCAGCCCTTCTGGTCCGCCGATGGTAATCTGGGGATTGTTTACAACGGCGAAATTTACAACTACCGGGAAATAAAAAAGGAACTCCTAGAGGCAGGCTACCGGTTTCATAGCACCTCGGATACGGAAGTCGTGATCAACGCCCTCGAATACTGGGGTATCGACGGCGCCCTGAAGCGCTTTATCGGTATGTTCGCCTTTGCCCTTTGGAATAGCAGGGAAAGGGAGCTTGTCCTTTGCCGCGATCGTGCCGGCATCAAGCCTCTTTATTACTACCGGACAGAGCATCTGCTTCTTTTTGGATCTGAATTGAAGGCCCTTTGCGCCCACCCTGCCTTGATCAGAGAAATCGACCGCACCGCCCTTGGTCAGCATTTCATCAACGGCTACATCCTCGCTCCCCGCAGCATCTTCAAGAACGTCCGTAAGCTGCTTCCCGCTCATTACCTGGTCATAGAAAGTAACGGCCGCGAGACCTTGAAAGAATACTGGCGACTTGCCGACACACAACGGGATTCCTATCGGGGAACTTTTACCGAAGCGGCAGAGCAACTGGAGGAATTACTCTGGGACGCCTTTTCCTATCGCTTGGTATCGGATGTCCCTGTCGGCCTGTTCCTTTCCGGAGGGATCGACTCCTCCCTCGTTTCGGCGATCCTCAAGAAAAAGGCCGATGTCGATATCCTGAATATTACCATAGGTTTCCAGGAGAAGGCCTATGACGAGTCCACCAAGGCCCGGCAGGTTTCGAAGGAACTGGGCTTGAAGCAAATTGTGCATCATGTAAGCAAGAAAGAAGCGGAAGATGCGCTGCATAATTTCTGTGAGATTTTCGACGAGCCTTATGGAGACACTTCGGGGATACCCACCCATATCCTCTGCCGCCTCGCCCGTCAGCACGTCAAAGTGGCCTTGTCAGCGGACGGCGGCGATGAACAATTCTGCGGTTATGAAGATTATACGGCATACGAGGAACGTTATCGAAGGATCGGCAAATGGCCGTTTGATTTGCGGCAGGCCATGTTGCAGTTCCTGGAACACGGCGTGCCCTACCGTCCGCTTCTTTCTCTTTCCGGATCCCTCTCGCAGCGGGAATCTTTTTTCCCCCAATCCATTGCCCGTTATGAAAAGCTCATGCGCCTCCTGAAAGTTAGGGACAGAATTGATCTTATCCACTTGATGAATGAGAAGGGCTGGTCAGAGGAATCGCTCCGGGGGTTTTTCCCCGGTTCGGCGGCCGGCAGCGTCTATACCCATACGGTCCTTGATCGGGAATATCTGGGAAACCAGGGGACGGAATTGCTGGACACCATGATGCGGACGGATTATCAAGCATTTCTGCGCGATGACATTCTCGTGAAGGTGGACCGGGCGTCCATGGCTGTATCGCTGGAATGTCGTGATCCTTTTCTGGACCATCGCATTGCCGAGTTTGCCTTCAGCCTGCCCCTCTCTTATCTGAGCGGTGGCGGGGAACATAAACGGATCCTCAAGAAAATACTCGGGAAATGGGTGAGTGAGGATATCCTGTCCGCCCCGAAAAGGGGGTTTATGATCCCCCTTTACTACTGGCTGCGGGGGGTGTGGAAGCCTTTTGTCCAGGAGTATCTGTCGCCGGGAAGGATAAAAAGGATAGGGATTCTCGATGAGCGGAAGGTGCAGCAGGAAGTCGATCTTTTTTACAAATATCACGGCGGACGCGCCGAAAAGATCTGGCTGATGATGAACTTTCAGATGTGGGCGGAGAAATGGCATGTTGCCTGAGAAGGATATAAGCCTCGACGTGATAAAGAAGCGCAATGTCGGTTCGGGCCGGGCCTTGCAGGGTTATGCGTTAATGATGATGGTGCGTCCGGCGGGGGTATATCTAGCCTGGCTGGCGCTGAAACTGGGACTGACGCCCCGACAGGTGACCTTTGCCTCCTTTGTCTTCTCCTGGATTATTGTCGGCGTTGCCGCCTTCGGCGGACCCCATGGGCCGCTGGCGGCGCTGATCATGGTTCTCTTCTGGGAAGCTGTCGATGTTACGGACGGCAGCATGGCGCGGGCCATAAAGAAGCGCGACAATTTCGGTGGTTTTCTTGATTATGCGGCCGGTGTCGTCCTCATCGCATTTCTCCCCTTTGCTTTAGGGATCGGTGTTTTTCTCTGGCCCGAAGGAAGCATTAAAGATGCCGCTGCCAGTTTCGGACTTGTCATATCCCCCTCGCCCGCCCTGTTCCTGGCGGCGGGGGCAGGCATATCCGTCATTTCCCTGCTCATGCGCCTGGTGAACAGGGTGCTTTACGTTCGCTTCGGTGATTCGTTCTCCCAGTGGGATGAGCGGGATCGCATCAGCAAGGTATCGCTGCGGGAAATGATCAATCTCCTGGTGCGGAACCTGGAGACCACGGGGGGGCTGCAGGCCCTCGTGTTTCTCCTTGCCGCCCTGACAGGTGTGTTGGAAATTGCCCTCGGCGGCTATCTGTTGTTCTATGTGGCGCTGCTCATCATGTTTATGAGACAGACCTACCAAACCTATCAGGGGTGTGAAGATTATTTTGTGGTGGAAGTGCGGCGCAAAGAAGAAGGGAAACAGACACAAGATAATCAGCCTTGATGAAAGGATACGAGAAGTTGAAAATTGAAAAGATAGAAATCCTCTGTACCCTGGGGCCATCATCCCTAAACGATTATACCTTGGCACGTCTTACGGAATTGGGCGTCGATCTGCTGCGGATCAATCTTTCCCATACCAAAATAGATGATTTGGAAGGCATAATTCAATATATCCGTAAGCAGACGCCGCTTCCCATCTGCCTCGATACGGAGGGGGCACAGATAAGAACGGGGAGCATGGAGAAAACAAGTCTGTATCTGCGGGAAAATGAGATACTGGAAATTGCGCGGCAGGACGGAAGAGGAAACGCACGGTATCTCAGTTTCTATCCCAAAGAGATCATGTCCGTTTTCCAGGAGGGGGATCTGATCAGTATCGATTTCAACTCCGTCCTGGCCCAGATTATGGAAAACAGTTCCCGGGGATTGAAAATCAGGATCATTACCGGTGGCAAGGTTGGTCCAAACAAGGCGGTTACCATCCTCAACCGGGATGTTCAGTTGCCGGTGCTGACAAAAAAGGATCTACAGGCACTGAAAATGGGAAAATCGCTCGGTATCGCTCATGTAGCGCTGTCGTTTGCGAACCGGGGAACGGACGTGGATTTTGTTCGCCGCCGCACGTCACCCCAAACCCGCATCATCTCGAAGATTGAATCTATCTCCGGTTTTCAGAATCTGGAGGATATCGCCCGGAAATCCGACGCTCTCCTCATCGATCGTGGCGATCTGTCTCGTCAGGCGCCTATTGATATGATCCCGCGTATGCAAAAACAAATCATTGCCAAGGCCAGGCAGACAGGCGTCAAGGTTTATGTTGCCACCAACCTCCTGGAATCGATGGTTAAATCTCCCAACCCCACACGGGCGGAAGTTAACGATATTTTTAACACCCTATGTGACGGTGCCGACGGATTGGTCCTGGCGGCGGAAACGGCCATCGGTTCCTATCCTGTCCATTGTGTGATGATGGTGTCCAAAATGATCAGACAGTTCGATGATCATGTCCACCAGGCCACCTTCAAAGCTCCGGACGGCAAGGGGTCTTTTCTCTTGATCGAACCCCATGGCGGCGTCCTGGTAAACGGATGGAAGGCAATTGAAAACGGGGAGAGCCTGAAAAAATACCCTTCCCTGAGTGTCGATCTCTCCGTTTTGATGAGCGCGGAACAGCTTGCCCTGGGAACCTTCTCGCCGCTAACGGGCTTTATGGATCAGGAGGAACTGGAATCGGTTCTCAATGAATGCCGTCTTCCCAGCGGGGTGATCTGGACGCTGCCGATTGTCCTGCAGACTTCGGCCCGGGCGGTAAAAGGGGTTTCGGTGGGAGAGACCATCGCCCTGAAACTAAAAAAGACGGAGGAAATTTACGCCCTCCTCAAGGTTCGGCAGATCTTCAGACCGAATCTTGAAAGGATGGCTAAAGACACCTTTGGCACGACAGATGTCAACCATCCCGGGGTCCATCAGTTATTCACCCGGGGCGAATATTTTGTCGGCGGTCCTGTGGAGTTGATCCGGCGTTTGCCGTCGCCTTATAAACACTACGAACTCACGCCCCGGCAGGTCAGGACGATCTTCGAGCACCGGGGCTGGAGCAAGGTGGTGGGATTTCACACCCGCAACGTCATTCACTGCGCCCATGAACATATTCAGATGCTGGCCCTGGAGCAGACCCATTGTGACGGCCTCTTTGTCCATCCCGTGGCGGGGCCCAAGAAGAGGGGGGATTACACCTTCGAGATCATTATGAAGGGTTATGAAGTGATGCTGGATAAATACTACCCCGCCGGGAAGGTAATGGTTGCCGCTTTCCAGGCGTATTCGCGCTATGCCGGTCCGCGGGAGGCCGTTTTCACCGCGTTATGCCGAAAAAATTTCGGTTGCAGCCATTTCATCGTGGGGCGGGATCATACGGGCGTGGGAAACTATTATCAGCCGGGAGATGTGGAAAGACTTTTCGACCGTCTGGGCGATATCGGCATTATCCCTCTATTTTTCAATGCCCAGCATTACTGCGAGAAATGCCGCAGCTATGTGGACGATTGCCGGCACGGTGAAGAATATCACCTCAGCATCAGCGGCACCGCCGGGCGACGGATGTTGACGAAGGGTAAACAGCCGCCGGAATGGTTCATGCGCAAGGAGATTTCGGATTTGATCATCGGCAATGTCCTGGCCGGCAAAGAGGTGTTCGTCTCGTGAAACAGGGGCTGGTTTTCTGGTTCACCGGTCTTTCCGGATCCGGGAAGACAACGGTGGCGACGGCCGTCAAAGAATTGCTGGAAGCCGCAGGGTACGCCGTGCTCGTTCTGGACGGCGACGATGTACGCAAGAGGCTTCATGTCCATCTCGGTTTTTCCGAAGCGGATATCAAAAAAAACAACCAGCTTATTGCCGGCCTCTGCCAGGAAGCGCTCCGTCATTATGATGTGATCATGGTGCCGATCATATCTCCCTATCGGGTGTCACGGGCCGAGGCCAGACTGCTTTTGGGGAAACGATTCTACGAGATATTCTTTGCCGCCGATCTGGAAACGGTTATGCAGCGCGACGTCAAGGGTCTGTACAAGCTGGCGCGGGAGAATAAGATCCGCAATCTCATCGGCTATTCGCCCTCCAATGTTTATGAACCTCCGGAGGCTCCCGATCTGATTATCGATTCCCGGATGGAGACGATCGAAGGTTCGACGGATAAGTTGCATGGTTTCATCCTGACGCAGTTGAAAAATGCCGAAACCGGTGAAGCAGGATCACGGGCGAACATGGCGATGATGCTGTCGAGACGCTGAAAATGTGCGGGATTGCCGGGATCTTTTCGGTGTCGTCATGGAACAGGGAAACAATGACCGCCACCACCGCGCGGATGACTTCCGCTCTTGTCCATCGCGGTCCCGATGACGAGGGGTTCTGGTATGATGATGCCGGCTGCCTGGCCTTGGGACACCGCCGCCTGGCGATCATCGACCTGTCCGCAGACGGCCGTCAGCCCATGGTTTCGCAATGCGGACGCCTGGTAATCGTTTTTAACGGAGAGATATACAACTACCTGGAACTTCGGGAACTCCTTGTTCAGGAAGGCGTCGTCTTTCGGGGACGTTCCGATACGGAAGTGCTGCTGGAGGCCGTATGCCGTTGGGGACTGGAAAAATCCCTGGCCCAGGCGGTGGGTATGTTTGCCTTTGCCCTTTGGGACAATTGGGAGCGCAGGTTGATTTTAGCCCGGGACCGGGCCGGGAAAAAACCTCTGTACTATCTGGCTACCTCCCGCACTTTGTATTTTGCCTCTGAAATCAAAGTTTTCAAGGCCTTGGACGATTTCAATTTGTCAGTAGCGCCGGATGCCGTCTATCAATACCTGACCTTTGGATATGTGCCGGCACCCGGGACGATATATCAGGGGATCAAGGAAATTCCCGCCGGTCATTACGCAGTTTTCGACAAAGACCTGATAAGCGCCGCCAGACCATACTGGCAATTATCGAGGAAAAACAAACACCGGCAAATATCTTTCGATGAGGCTGTAGACGAGGCGGAAAGCCTCCTCATGGAGGCAGTGCGGATCAGGCTGCGGGCCGATGTCCCGGTCGGGTGTTTCCTCTCCGGAGGGGTGGACAGCGGTTTGCTGACGGCCTTTGCTTCCCGGCAGATGGACCGGAAACTGCAAACGTTCACCGTTTCCCTTGCCGATGGAGTATTTGACGAAGGACCGGGGGCGGCCCTCGTCGCCCGCCGCTATGATACGGATCATCATGTCTTGACCATCAAGCCGGATATCCGGGAACTCTTGCCGAAACTCGTGGCGGCTTATGATGAACCTTTCGCCGACGCCTCAGCGGTGCCTTCTCTCTGTATCGCCGCCGAGGCGCGGAAATATGTCAAAGTGGTCATCAACGGAGAGGGGGGGGATGAATTGTTCTGCGGGTACCGCCGCCACCTGGCGATGAAACTTTTCGAACAATTCGGCATGCTTTTCCGTATCGTTCCCCGGGAGTTTTTTGTCTTTCTGAACAAAATCCTGCCCCTTCCCGCTGATTTTCGCACCGGCTATGCATTTGCGCACAGGTATTTGCGCGGTTTGGACAAGGATCCCTATGAACGTTATATTGCCTGGTGTGTCGATGGTTTCGATGAGCGGGAGAAGGAGGAGCTGTATAGGAAGTTGCCGGTGGAGAAGGTCAGCTCTTCTGCGCTTTTGGCGGGGAAAGCAGCCGGCGATGATGCCGGCAGTCCCTTCCAGCAGTTTATGGCCTGGGATTTCTTCCTGAATATGCACGACGATATGCTTGTCAAGATGGATATCGCCACGATGGCCTGCGGCATAGAAGGACGCAATCCTTTCCTGGATCATCGCCTTATCGAATGGGCCTTTCACGTGCCCCCTTCGATTCTTTTGAAGGGCTATAACACCAAACCGGTGTTGCGGGCCTTGGCGGCGCGGTATTTGCCTGCGGAGATTTGCCAGGCCCCGAAGCGAGGTTTTGAGATCCCCCTGATAAAATGGCTCCGGGAGGATTTGCATGATTTGGTTTATGACGCCTTTTTTACAAGAGGTAATATTGTTCAGGATCTTTTTGACCGCGACTATCTGGAGAACCTGTTAGGGGAGAAATTACCCCTCGACCCTGATCGCTGGTCGAAACGGGTCTGGATATTGTTTATGCTTGTTCTGTGGGGAAATGTGAATGAAAATCGCGTTTTTCTGTCCTGACGACCTTTCCACCGTCATCTTCGCCAAGAGTTTTCTCAAGTTTGTCAAGGACAGGGATCATATCGAAGGCTATACCATCAGTCCGGTCTTGATGAATTACATTGATCAACTCGACAAGCTCGTTGTCAGGCATTATCCTGTCCGCATGGGCAGGTATGTCAGCCCTTATTCGGATCTATGTTGCTTTCTTTCCGTGTATGGGATTTGTCGCCGGGAACGCTTTGATGCGGTTATCAATTTTACCACCAAACCCAATGTTCTGGGAGCCGTTGCCGCCCGTTGGGCGGGTGTGACCAAGGTGGTCTGTGCCGTCCGGGGATTGGGAGGCCCTTTTCTTCCCCAATCGGATCTCAAAGGCCGCCTGCTGCAAAGAATGGTCAAGATTTTGTATCGTCTGGCCTGTAGCATGAGCGATAAAGTCTGGTTCACCAATCAGGGGGATATGGATTATTTTCTCCAAGACGGCCTGGTGGGACTAGAGAAGACGGTTAAAACAACTAATGCTCTCGATATCGCCGAGTATTCTCAAGATTGTATCGATAAGGATGAGATACGTAAGCTCAAGCGGGAGTTAGCCCTGCAAGAGAACGATAAAATAGTGGTGATGGTGGGGAGAATGATCTGGTCGAAAGGGATCAGAGAGTTTGTCGAGGCCGCGGAATCGGTCGGTCGTGAACGACCTGACTTGAAATTCATTCTTGTCGCTCCGGGAGAAAAGGGCCACCCCGATGAAGTTCCGGATTCCTTCATCACCGCCAAAGGGAAGATGGAAAATTTTATCTGGCTCGGATTCAGGAAGGATGTTAAGAATATCTATGCCATCAGCGATCTCGCCGTTTTGCCATCCTATTACAACGAAGGTGGATATCCCCGGGCACTGCTGGAACCTATGGCCTTCGGCAAGCCCGTGATCACTACGGATCTTCCCCAATGCCGCGGGCCGGTGGAAGATGGCCGGAACGGTTACCTGATTCCTCCCCGGGACGCAGGGGCATTGCAAGAGGCAATCCTTAAAGTTTTTGGGAATGAAGAGGAGCGGAGAAGAATGGGCGTCTATTCCCGGGTGAAGATCGAATCGGAATTCGACGACCGACGGGTGGTTGAGAAAATACTAAGTAATATTGGGGCTATTTGAAAGAGCAGGATCTCCACAAACCGGTTGCCTCATCGTATCATACCATTACGGAAGCGCCGGGAATGAAGGCCACCAGGGAACAACTGGCAAGAATTTATCACCGTTACCGTTTTGCTTATGAATATGCCCACGACGCCGTCGTGTTGGAGGCGGCCTGTGGCAGCGGCATCGGGTTGGGTTACTTGGCGAGGACGGCGCAACGCGTTGTCGGCGGCGACATTGATGAAGTCAATCTGTCCGTCGCCCGGGAGATCTATAAATACCAGTGCGATGACTCGCCGGTAAGAGTGAGACCCGAGATCGTGTGGCTGGATGCCCAGGAACTGAGTTTCCCTGACGCAACCTTTGACCTTGTGCTGCTGTTCGAAGCCATCTATTATCTGGAGAAGCCGGAGCGTTTTGTTGCCGGAGCGAGGCGCATCCTGAAGAAAAACGGCCGTTTGATCGTCGGTACGGTCAACAAGGACTGGAAGGACTTTCACCCGTCCCCCTATACACACCGCTATTTTTCCGTTCCCGAACTTGACGGTCTGTTACGAAGGGATTTCTCCTGCGTAACCATGTACGGCGCTTTTCCCATACCCCCGCCGGGTCCTCTGCAGAGAATGATTTCCCTCATAAAACGCACGGCTGTCCGATTGGACCTGATCCCCGGCAGCCTGGCCGCCCGGGCTTACCTGAAGCGCCTCTTCCTCGGTCCGCTTGAGGCTTTGCCGTCACAACTTGAGGAGGGGATGACCTCCTATGTTCCTCCCGTGGCCATTCCTGATAGCCGGCCCAACAGCGATTACAAGATTATCTATGCTGTGGCAACGGGGGATCGGTAATGATCAAACGCAGTTTTGATCTTTTTGTCTCTGCTGCCGTACTCGTGATTCTCAGCCCCTTCCTGGGATGGGTGGCATGGAGAATCAAGGCCGAGGATAACGGTCCGGTGTTCTACCGGGGATGGAGGACCGGCTGGCGGGGAACCCCCTTCCAGATTTATAAATTCCGGACCATGGTGCTGGAGGCGGAAAAACTGGGGGGGCCATCGACGGCCGCCGATGACCGACGCATTACACAAATAGGCAAATTTATTCGCAGATATAAGATAGATGAAACACCGCAGCTCATCAATGTCCTCAAAGGGGAGATGAGCATTGTCGGGCCGCGACCGGAAGTAAAGCAATACACCGATCTCTTCTCGGGGGAGGAAAAAGATATCCTTTCCGTCCGCCCCGGCATAACCGATTGGGCGTCCATCTGGAATGCCGATGAAGGAGCGGTGCTTGCCGGGGCGGCAGATCCGGAGCAGGCCTATATGGAGCTCATTCGACCAACGAAATTGAAATTGCAGTTGAAGTATGTTAGGGAGCGTTCTTTCTGGACGGATCTTAGGATCATTC
>Ga0116161_1001471_pt1 | contig 24116 bp, 26 predicted proteins | sample AD_JPNAS3_MetaG_FD_89877 | JGI IMG/M metagenome (GOLD analysis project Ga0116161, IMG submission 89877) | Active sludge microbial communities of municipal wastewater-treating anaerobic digesters from Japan - AD_JPNAS3_MetaG | ecosystem: Engineered > Bioreactor > Anaerobic > Digestate | place... | reverse complement strand
CCGACGTCGAGCAGGCGCGCGCCATCAAGGGATTTGCAAAGACCTATTTCGGCGCGGAATAACGCGCTGACACACGCCCCCACTACAGGGGGCAATGATTGAACGAAATTATACCATAGGAGGACGAGACCATGCCATTCAACAAGTATGCCCGTGACGGATATGTGAATATCACGTGCAATGCCACGTCGGGCGTATCCCTTGTTCCCGAGGATGTTGTTGAGATTGTCGGCAACATGGAGGTGAACAAGCCTTCCGGAGCTGGGTCTATCAAAATCATCGGTGAGGTGGAGGTTGGGACGAAGACCGCAGGCGGTGAATGCACCATCGGAACACGCGGTCGGAAGATGATTTACAAGACTTCCGGCGCCGCTGTGGCTGTTGGTCCGGTTGTGGACAACGGCTCGGGAAAGGTGATCGCCTACGCCTCGCAGTCGCACAGCGCGGCTGCCATCATCGGCTGGGCGCTGAGCGCGGCTTCGGATGCGGACGAGAGCATCCCCATCCTGCTGAAATAACAACGACTGAAAACAAAAAAGAGGAGGATAATCAGATGGAGAATATCCAGGTTCTTAATGGTGGGCTGAAGGGCAAGTGCCAGCAGCTTCACCGGGAACTTCAGGCGCTGCGCACGCGCAAAGACGGCGGCGTGGACGTGTCTTTGGAAGCGCACCTGAATGACCGATACAACACGCCAATCGAGAAGTTCTTCGCCGAGCTGCAGATTGATCCGAGCCGTATGACGGTGATGCAAATGTTGGAATTGGATCAGGACACGCGATACATCGTGCCCGAAATCATCCGCGCCGCCATTCGGAAGGGATTTGCTCGCTCGCCGTGGTATCCCAATGTCATTTCCAGAAATGAGACGGTTGGGCAGCCTTCGGCTGTGATGCCGTGCATTGACCTCTCCAACGCGGAGCCTCAGAATCTGGGCGAGGCTGAGACGATTGCCGAGGGCAGCGTTTCCTACGGCTCCAAGACGGTGAAGATCCAGAAGGTGGGCATCGGGATCACGATCACAGACGAGGCGATCCGGTATTCTTCCGTGAACCTTGCCAGCATCTTTTTGGAGGATGTTGGCGTTCGTCTTGGGCTGAAACTGAACCGGAACTGCGTTCTGGCGCTTTTAAACGGTGACCAGGAGGACGGTTCGGAATCCGCCGCAGTCATCGGCGTGGACAACACAAGCAATGGACTCGTTTACAAGGACGAAGTTCGCGCTCATGTTCGCGGCTCTCTCCTTGGAAGGCAATACAAGACCGTTATCGCCGCCGAGGACGAGATCAATCATCTTTTGAACCTGACCGAGCACAAAACGCCTTATGCGGGCGCGGTGACGATGCCGTTGGCTATAAAGACGCCCCTGCCGAATTCCGAGGACGTTTTTGTTGATCCGGGCGTTCCCGAAAATCAGCACATCTTTGTTGATCCCGCCTTTGCGCTGGTTCAACTGACCAGCCAGCCGCTGACCATTGAAGGGGAGCGGATCGTCATGAAGCAAATTTCTGGAACGGTTGCCACCATCACGACCGGCTTCGCGGTTGTGTTCCGCGACGGGCGTGTTGTGGTGGACGATTCCAAAGCCTATTCCAGCAACAAGTTCCCCAGCTGGATGGACCCGATCAGCTGATTGATCAGACCTGAAACGAAGGAGAAATCACATGTCCAAGAAGAAGGAAACGGACATTGAGCAGGGCGCCGCGGAGGACACTGCCCCCAAAGAGCCTGAAGTCATCAAGGTGAAAATTGCGCGTTTGGGATTAAAGGCTGTTTCTTTCCGCGATCCCACTACGGGGTTTACGCTTTCGGGGGATGAGGAGCGGGAGTTGCCCGCGCGAATTCCCACGAACTCGTTGATTCCAAAGTGGATCAAACGCGGTGGGCTTATCGTCCGCGAGGCAAGCAGAAAGGCGTAAGCGTGGCGAGCATTACGGACAAGGTCAAGGCGAGAATACCGGAGAGCGCGGACGTTCCCGAGGTGCTGGCAAAGATACCAACACTTCTGGCGGATGTTCTCGCTCTCTATGGCTATTCATCGGAGCCCGGCTTAGGCGAGCCGCTGAAGATGCTGCTTGCCGAGGAGACGGTCCTGCTGACCTTGCGCGCGGCGCTGGACTATTACAAGAGCCGCGCGACGCGGGCGGAGGTATCAGGGACGAGCCTTGAATTTGCTGACCGCACGCGCGGGCTGGAGATGCTTATAAACATGACCGAAGACGCGGTGAAGGCTTTGAAGAAGGCTTTGGGATACGCCACAGAGGACACCAGACCGGGCGCGGAATTATTCAAGGTGGAGGAAGCCAGTGATTTCTACAGCCCGTGAATTAAGGGAGATCGGGAGGGAGTTGAACCTGACGGTTAGCGCGCTTTCGAGGGCGGATATAACGGTCAAGAAATACAACCTTACCTCTTCCTATGGCGAGCCCGGGCGGACGCTGAGCAAATCTGTTACGCTGGCTGGGATGCGCTCGCTGGCTGGTTCAAACAATCAGGAATTCATCAAGAAATACGCCGGAGAGGACACAAAGGGAGTTTTTCAGATCATGTTCACCGCGGCGGAGACACAAGCCAAGGGGTTGAGCAGCATCGAGCCGCGGGACGTTGTCAGTTTTGGGGACATGTCCGGCAGGGAGTTTGATCCGCTTTCGCCTCTTGTGCCGATTTATCCTTTCGGGAGCAGCGAACTTTTATATCTGATTGTTGTGCGGGAAAAGGTTTATGGCTGACAAGATGACATTATTCGGATTTCGGGAAGCTGGGGCAGCGATGGACCGACTGGCGGCTCGCCACAGGGCGCGGCTTGTGAAGTCCCTGAAGCTTGCGGCTGAGTTGACAGACCGGAAGGTTACGCTGCACCTGGACAACCAGGATTTGCCATGGGATCCGTTATCCCCGCAATTTCTCGCTCTTAAAGAGCGCAAGGGTTTTTCGACCGATATCTATACCATGACCTCCGCATATCGTCAGGCAATTGCGACCAAAGTGGACGCAACGCGGCTTATCTCGTTTGTGGGCGTGCTGCGCCCCGTTCCGCACAAGAAGCCGGACGGAAAGGGGGGCGCCACTATCAACATGGTTCAACTGGGATATGTTCTGGAATATGGGTCTATTGCGGCGAGCATTCCGGCGCGTCCCTTGTGGCGTCCGACATTCGAGGAGATGAAGCCGGTTGTGCGCCGGCTATTCGGGGATATTGTGGGACAGGTGGTGACGGGATGAGGCTCCTCACAAACAACAGCGTTCTCAACATTATCGTCGTCCTGATTCTGGTTGAAGTTCTCTTGACGATATCTGTGCCTTTTCTGGCTGGCTCGAAAAAGGATTTCTGCGAGTGGCGGCAAAAAAACAACCGCGAGCGCGCGGAGCTGGATCGCTCAGCGCAGAATCGGAATGATATTCTGGGCGGGTTGCTTTTGTTGTATCTGACTGGGGTGATATAATGACCGTCAATCTGGGAACAACATTGGAGAAGGTGGATCGCGCCCTTTGGGGATTGCTGAATACCGCTATGGATTTAAAGACCTATGCCAGCAGAACTCTTGGGCAAACGGTCAAGATAAAGTTTACAGCCAAGGCGCCAGGCAATGGCGGGAATAATATATCCATTACTCAAATCATCCCGAATCTTGCCGATCAATCGTTGGCGATTACAGTAAACAATTTTGACATTGCCATCTCTCTGGCGACTAATAGCGACGGGGCGGCAACGTCAACCGCCGCTCAGGTTGCTGAGGCAGTCAGCGCCAGCATCCCGGCGCGGCAATTAGTTGTTGCGGAAGTCGTCGCCTCCGGTATCGCTGAAGCAGTAACGCATACAAATCTATCCGGCGGCGGGGTTTCGGTTTACACAATTAAGGTCTTGCAGCAATCCTCCCCGGATATTCTGGGGGCGCTAAAGAATTATGACATTATCATCATTCTTGACCGCGGTCCTGTGAGCAATATCAAAGAACGCGGCGGAGACACGAACATATTCATCGGTAAGGGCGATCTGGTTGAGAAGGTTGTGGATGGAGTGACTGTCAGCGGATATGAGCGGATGGACCAATACAGCGAGGAGCGGTGGGTTCGCGCGGAGTATCGGGTTCGGTATCTGACCAAGACGATCGCCATGGATCGCTGGGCGAGCGAGCAGTTATTGAGGATATGGCCCGGCGGTTATATTGACGCGCAGACAGGAGTTCCCGTTCACATTGCGCCTTCATCGGATTTAATGCAGCTATCACCGATAGAGAACGAGGGCATCTGGGAGCGACTGAGGACGTGGAACGTTGAGATTCCGCTGCTTGTTGAGGCGGTGGAAGAGGTTCCAACAATTACGGATATTATCGGCGTTGAGGCCGTTCAATCATTTGATGGCGGCGCTTACGCCGGGAATGAATAAAAAAAATAATGAAGGGGGTAAATGCCAATGCCTGCACCTCAAGTAGTATTCAATGAGCGTGATTACGCTCATTTTCTACAGACGATTGCGAAGGGGCGCGCGTGCGTGCTGGCGATAACGGAGAGGGGGCCGATCGGGATTCCCACGCTTTGTGGGAGTGTTGCCGAGTATGAGCGGAAATTCGGACGCCTTCTGGAATCCCATCTGGGGCCGTTTCTTCTGCGTCGCGCGCTGGAGCGCGGCGCGCCGCTTTACATCAGCCGTGTGGAGCACTACACAGACGCATCTGATCCGACCACGCTGGTTGCGACGAAGTCAATATCCACGCTTCAGGATCGAGGCGCCACGTTTGCGAGCAAGACGCTGGGAGCGTCCGTCAAGGTCAAATACACGTCCAAGATTCAGGGAGCGGAAGGCAACGATATATCAATCGAGCAGATTGATCCGGATTTAGCCAGCCAGCCGCTGACGGTATCCGTTGCTGGAATGGTCATCACCGTTTCCCTTGCCACGAACAGCGGAAAAACCCTCATATCCACCGCCGCACAGGTTGCCGCGGCCGTGAACGCGCATATTCTTGCGCGCCAGCTGGTTTTTGCCGAGGTAAGTGTCGCCGGAACGGCTGAAGCGGTTACCGAGACAGCTCTGACGGGCGGTGGGGATTCCGCGAACACGCTGAAGATTTCCGCGAAGACGGAAGGCGCGTGGAGCGCCAACAGCGCGTTGCAGTTCAAGATCACGGAATCCAGAGACGCTGATCGGTTCAACCTTGAAATTCAATACACCAATCAGCCGCGTTTAAGCCAGACTTGGACTGACTTGTCCATGAATCCCGAAGACGCCCGTTACGCGCCGCGCATGGTGAATGCGCGCACGGAGCTGGTGGTTCTGGAGGATTTGGATCCTGGCACGCTGCCGTTTGGCACGCGCTGTCCTCGCACGTCCGTTGATTGGGAGGACTTCGGAGCGGATGGGGTTGGAGACGGCAGTGCTGTGGTCAACGCGGACTTCATCGGCGATTCGGGAGGGAAAACGGGGCTTTATTCCTTCGACACGGTTGATGATGCCCTGTATGTTGCCATCCCTGAGGCTGACGCTGAGGCTGACAACGATCTGCTGACAGCGGGCGCGGCTTATTGCCAGAACCGCATGGACATGATCTATCTTCAGGCGACTCCGGCGCTTTCGCCGCAGGCGGCTGTTGATTGGAGAAATCGCGAGGGGACCTACAGCGGAACGGCTGTTGATTCCTCCTACGCGGCGCTTATCTTTGGCCATCTGACGGTTCCTCACCCGACTCAGGGCCAGGTTGAGATCCCGCCGGCAGCGGACGCTATTGCCGCAATGATCAAGGCATTTGACAAGAGCAAATATCGCGCGCCCGCAGGACTTGAAATGGGCGCGATTCCTGGCGTTATCAGCATTCACGAGAATGTCGGATCGAGCGGACGGCTGACCGAGGCTGATTTGCTATCCGACAACCAGGTGAATTACATTGCCGCGTTCAGCGATGAACCTGCCTGCATCTGGGATCAGCACACGTTACAGCGCATTTCGAGTCCGTTGCAGAACATTCACACCCGGATGCTTTTGATCCTGATGCGGAGAGCCTGCATGAAGATCAACCGCATTGATCTGTTCCGACCTCATCTGCCGATGTTCTGGCGGTTGATTTACCGCCGGCTTCAGGCGTTCATGGACGAGCTGAAGGGATCGAGCGCCATTGAGTCTTACGACATTCAATGTGATCAGTTCGCCTCCACGCCCGAAGACGCGAAGATTCAGACGGCGGAGAGACGCGAGCGCGGGGAATTCCTGGTTTACATTTATTTCAAGCCCGTTTCTGCCATCCGCTGGATCGGCATCGAGGCGGTGATCACGTCCAAATCGGTTTCGTTCCAGGAGATGTTTGAACTCACGAATCCGACAACGTAACGAAAAGGAGGAATGACAAATGATCCACGGAGAAGTATCGGATGTCCGCAAGTCATACCGATGGGGCATCGAGGTTGAGGGGCTGGAGATCGGGTATGCGCAAAAGGTCAAAATCCCCGATGTTGAATTTGCCGAGACCACGCATGGCGGGCAATATCTGGACGTCAAGACTCCTGGCCGCATGAAGTTCAGCGACATCGAGATCGAGAAATTGATGCGCGGAACCGAGGGCGACTCCTGGGCCTGGGACAAGTTTCTGGGCGAGCAGGACCCTGCGACCGGCGTTGCGACGCCGCCGAGCGAGCATTATTTCGACTTGTATATTCTCCACTATGATTTCGATGGGAAGACGATCATTGACCGGTGGCTGGTCAAAGGCGCCTGGGTCAAGAAGATCGCGTATTCCGACAACGACCGAAAGTCGGATGACAACATCATCGAAACGATCACCCTTGCATATCTGTATTATGTGCGTGAGGGCTGATTCACAAGGAGGACGGAATGACAGAGATTGAGACGATGCCCGTGTTTGATATTACCGTGGAGCCGGAGCTGGTTTTACCCTCCGGCCTCGCGGCGTCTGTCAGCGAGATGGATGGAAACGATCATGCTTTGCTGACGCCAAGGACGCATAAGAAGCATGTATCCGGTATTGACATTCTGCTTTCGCGCAGGGCGTTAATCAACGGGGAAGAGATCACCAGCGAGGAGGCGCGCGGGCTTTTAGAGGGAGATCGCGCGGCGCTCCTGATTCATTTGCGCCGGCTTTCCTATGGGGATCAGTTGCAGACGCGGGTGAAGTGTCCGGATGAGTATTGCGACAACCACATGAAGCCATTCCCATGCGAGGCAACTCTGAGCGATGAGGATTTGAAAATTGAGCCTTATCCTTTGGGCGACACGCGCCGGACGGTTGTTGAGGTCGGCGAAAGGCGAATTGAACTTTCGCTATACACCGGCGATGTGTCCATGCGCCTTTTAAAGATGGGCGATCCGCATGTTTTAAAGGTGTTAAAGGCGCGCGAGCCGGTTGAGTTGATTCAACAGGACGGCAAGGAGATCAAGCGCGGCGTGAAGTTGGAGGACGAGAAAGCCCGGTTCATTGTGGAACTGGATTATAAGATACGGCACCTGGAGCCGGACATGTCCCATCTGCAAATCTGCGTCCATTGTCCTGAATGCGGCGCCGAGGTCAATTTGCCGATTTTGAGCGATGCAAGTTTTTTATTCCCCCAACTGACGTAATTGCCGACGCCTTCTACCTGTTATATGGCGATCTACGGCTGTCGTTACAGGATGTTTTATCCATGACCTATCCGGAGCGCGTCTGGTGGATAAACGCCAAGAAACGTCAGGAAGAATATGAGCGCGAGCAGATAGAAAATAATATGAGGAACGCCGCCAAATGAGCGACAATTTACAATTCGGCATCGCTTATGTTTTGCGGGATATGTTCACTCAGAACGCCGCAAAGATAGAGGGTTCCTACGCCGCGCTATCGCGCATGTCCGGCGAAGCCGCCAAGAAATTGGAAGCGGCTCATGATAAGATGTTTGCCGGGCTGAAAGTAATGGCTGCTGGAGCGGCTATTACAGGCGCGTTTGTTCCCGCCATTGCTGCATCGGCGCAATTTGAACAAGCCATGACAGAGGTTGGAACGATTACAGACAAAGAAACGCTGAACATGCGCGCAATGACGGACGAGGTTACGCGCATGAGCAACGCTTATGCCTCCATGCCCGTAGATACTGCCAAGGCATTGTATCAAGCCGTATCCGCGGGCTACACAAAGCAGGCAGAGGCTTTGCAGATTATGGATTCTGCCGGGCGTCTTGCTGTCGCAGGTTTCACCGATCAGAAGACCGCCTTTGAGGCTTTGGCTGCATCTATGAAACCTTTCAAGATTGAGATGTCCGAAACCGAGAAAATCAGCGACAAATTATTTGAGACGGTCCGCATAGGCAAGGTTGAATTGCGGGATTTGGGGGCTTATTTAAACCGCGTTACACCTCAGGCGGCGCTCGCTAACATGAAGTTGGATGAACTTCTGGGATCGCTGGCAACAATAACAGCGGAGACACAGGCTCCTGCGGCAGAAGCTGTAACGCAGGTGGCGTCATTAACGCGCGCAATTATGGAGGGTGCGGATAAGGTTCGGCTCATTGAAAAGAAATTTAGAATCAAACTGGATTTTGACGCCTCAGTTCTAAAGCAGAAAGGGCTGGTGAATTTCATCGGCGATTTGAGCGACAAACTCAAAGAACTTGATGAGTCTAAACGCAACGCCCTTTTGGGAGATTTGTTTGGGCGAATGGAGGCGGTTACGGCATTTGCCACCTTGTCATCTAAAATTGATATTCTGCGCGAAAATATTGCTGGGATAGCCGGCGTGTCCGGTTCTACCGAGAGGGCATTTGAAGCCGCAACGTCGTCCATGATGTTTCAACTGCGTCAGTTGTCTGTATCGTTCAAAATACTGCTGGTGAATATTGGCGGGGCGTTACAGCCGCTCATATCATCTCTTGCGCGGGGGCTTTCATTTATTGTTGGAATGCTGCGATTTATCGTGAGTTCTTTTCCGAATGTTTCCCGCGTATTATTTCAGACATTATTTATTGTGGGTCTGCTGCTCACGGCGTTTGGCGGTGTTGCGGCGGCGGTTTATGGGGCGAAGATTGCCGTCGCCGCGCTAAACGCGCAGCTGGTTGCCCTGGGCGCCACTATGGGTATCGTATTTCCGCCGCTTTGGGTGATTGTTGCGGCTGTTGCTGCAATCGCAGGGGCAGTGGTGCTGATGAAACAGGTTTGGGATCGGGATTTGGGAGGCATCAAATCAACCATCAAAGGATTTCTTGCACCTGTGGTCATGTTATTCACGATGCTCAAACAGTCGTGGGAATCGCTCTCCACAGGTATCGTTACGATTGATGGGGCGACGGCCGACAAGATGAAGAAGATGGGTATATTCAACATCTTTGTGACGATGCTGATGATCTTGCGGCGGGTGAAGGCATACGCGGAGGGATTTTACGGATCGCTCAAGGCGGGTGCAGCGAGTTTTTTCAGCGCAATCAGCGGAGTGGCTTCCGCTTTATTTGATATATTCAAGACGCTGGCAACGGTGGTTTTTGAGATATTGGGCGCTTTCACGGGCGGACCGGGAAGAGCAAGCGTTGACGCCATGAAGGGCATCGGGACGCTTGTCGGGACATCTATCACGCTGCCATTCAGGATAGCCGCTCTTGCCATAAAGCCGGTTGTCTGGATTTTGCGTTCGCTCGCAATGACGCTGCAGGTTGTGTTGATTCCTGTGCGCTTGCTTGCGCGCGGGTTAAAGATTGTTTTTGCGCTTGTGTTATTGCCGCTGCGAGTGATTTGGGAGGCATTGTCCCAGATATTCCGCGGTTTGGGATGGTTAAAAAATCAAGCACAATCTCTGGGGAAGGGATTAACAGCAGGGTTCAATCCGATTGCCTCTTTATTTCAGATGATAGACAAGGGCGTTGGGCTTATACTGCGAGCAATAGATCTGCCGATTCGCGCAATCCGTTTGATGGGGCGTCTAATTGGGGGCGTTTTATCGGGCGGATTTAAGGTGTTGGGACAGGCGCTGCGGGCGTTACTGATCCCGGTCAAGGCGCTGGGACTGATTATTCATGGCGCGATAGCGGTTCTACTTGCGCCGTTCAGGATACTGGGGGGCGTGATTCGGGGAATAACTGGGCTTTTCAAGGAAAGCAGCAAAGGCATGTCAGGCGGTTTTGCCGCGTTTCTCGCTGGCATGACCAAGGCGATTGACTCTGTATATGCGAAAATAAAAGCCGTTTCCGAGTATCTTTCGAAGGCTTATGAGGCGACACTTGGGAAGGTGTCTGGATTCATCATATCCGGCGTTGGGCAGCTTGTCCGCGCCATTTCCATACCATTCAAGGCCTTATGGCAGGTTTTGCGGATTATCATGATACCGGTGAAACTGCTTGGGCTGGCGCTGAAGACAACATTTTTGATTGCCGTGGCTCCATTGAAAATCATCTGGGGGGCTTTAAAGGGCTTATTTGGATTGTTTACCGATGGCAGCAAAAGCATCGGGCGATCTGGCGGCGCGTTTTCCGCGATTTTGTTTCCGCTGTGGGGCGTGATTAAACTGATTGCTGGAGCGTTTAATATTCTGAAGGCTATCGCTTCGTTTATTATAAAGATTCCCAAGGCAATATTATCGGCTGTGACGTCCGTCGTGAACAATATTTATGCATTTATTGACAAGGTCAGCGGTAATATCAGTTCGTTTTTGGGCGGCGTTGTGAGGATCGCGATAACCGGCATAGTGAATTTATTTCAGAAGATGGGCGTGGCACTGGAGTATGTAAGGAAGACGCTTCTGAAATTTGCTGGGGCGATCAAATCAGTTACCGGAACAATTGCCTGGGCGTTTAAGTGGACCGGTGGGTTTGTAAGCGGCGCAAGCGGCGGGATTTTTGGCGCGATCGTCAAGCCGTTTGCGAGCGCGTTTGAAAGCGTTCGCGGGATATTCACATCATTTTTAGGATTTGCTAAAGCCGTATTCACGAAGATTGGAAATTTGATTTCGGGTCCTTTGAAATGGATAAGCGGACTGGTTTCCAAAATTGCCGGAATCTGGCGCGATATTGTTGGAATTGGAAAAGCCGATAAGACGATCAATGAGCGCGCATCAAGCCCGACTATACCGACTTCTGCTCCATCTCCGGCTCCTGTTGTTCCTTCTGCTGCCTCGGCGGCTTCTATTGCTCCATCTCCGGCTCCTATATCTGCGCCAAGCGCCGTTACGGCGGCGTTGGACAAAGTCAGACGCAGGAAAATGGAGGAGCGATTCAGCGGTCCGGCGATGCAGCCGACTGTTCCATCTCCCGTTGCTTCGCCTGTGGCAGCTATTGAGACGCCAAGGTCCGCAACACCGATGACGCCGTTTCAGGACGCCTGGGCAGGGATCAATGCACCAGCCATTACGCCGGCGGCGCGTCCGCAACCAGCAGCACCCGAAATGCCGAGCCCTGCGCCCATCTATGTGAACACGCCGGCAGTCATGCATACGCAGTCGGCTCCCGCGCCAGAGCGGCGGGAGCCCGCTCCGGCGCCTAAGTCGGAGAAATCGGGCAATCCGTTACAGATAGTATTAAACACTTATTTGGACGGGCGCGTTATAGCGCAGACGATCAAGAATCTTAATCGTTCCGAGGTATTACGCACGCTATGAAGTTACCGCTTCCCATGACTCCATCGTATCTGGTGGACGTAATAGATGGGAGTTTTATTGATTTTCAATATTTCCCGGAGGAGATCGCGCGCGAGGATGCGCCGCAGATCGCCTCGATAGCGGTTGTGGGGCGGAGCCACCCTGTATATCAATTTGTGCACGGCGGGGAGCGGACGCTTGAGATGACGCTCGATTTCCACTGGATGGAGAATGCGGAGGAGGTTGAGCAGAAGATATCATGGCTGCGCTCTCTGACCTATCCCGACACGCAATCCAACGGGCAATACCGCACCGCGCCTCATCCTGCGCTGTTAATCATCGGCGAATTTTTTGACGACACGGAGTTTCTGGTGAAGCGGGTTCGCGTCAAATATCACACAAAGTTTGAGATTATTCGAGGTTTGCCGTTATTTGCTTCGGCTAACGTGACGCTGGCGGAGTTCAAAACTGTGAATGTTAATTACAAGACGGTGCGGAGGTTTGGGGGATGAACATACACCGTCATTCACCTTTGCGTATGTCTTATCTGATGACCGACCGTAGTGGGAATGTTTTGTGGGGCACAAAGCCATGCGTGAGGCTCGATCCGGATGCGGGCGATACGCTTCATCAGGTGATCGCTGGGGATCGCATAGATCGGATATCATATCAGTATTATCGCACGGTTCGGTTATGGTGGGCTTTGGCTGAGTTCAATAACATTTCAAAGCCGTGGGATTTGGAGCCGGGGACATGGATGCGCGTTCCATCGCTTGAGCGCGTCGAGAGAGCAATGAAAGAGGCGGTGTCCTTATATGTTTAACAATCGCGATCTGGACACAATGTCGCCTATGGTCATCGCGCAGATCGAGGGCAAGGAGTTGAATCTGCAGGATGATTTCAAACTGTGCCATTTCAGTTTTGACGAGCGGGATGACGGGGATGACGAGATCACGATTGAGTTTGTTGATTCCTACGCGCAGACAGTGAACGATCCGCTTTTGCAGGCGCGTAACGAGATAACGGTGAGGTGGGGTTACGCCGGGCGGCTATCCTTTCCGCGGACAGGCATTATGCTGGAGCCGGAGAAGGATTACGGCGAGACCTTGAAACTGACAATCAAGGCTTATGACAAGGGGTCTAAACTTCATGGCAGGGCGGAGCAGCGGATATGGAATCAGATGACTTACAGCGCCATAACCTCAGATATTGCGCGCAAGCATGGATTAAAGCCAATTGTAGAGGACTCGAAGAAGATTATTGAGAGTCTTCCACAAGGCGGGCGTAGCGACTGGGCGTTCATCAAGTTCATGGCGTCCGAGATCAATTATGATTTTTATGTTTCCGCGGATGAGTTGCATTTCCATACGAAGGATAAGAGGAAACCTCCCGTTGCGCAGTTTTTCTGGTTTCATCCCAAGAGCGACTACCTCATCTCCTTCAAGCCGCGGTTGAACATACAAGAGGAAAAGGGCGAGGGGACGGAGACCACAGCGGTCGGGTATGATTTGGATTCGCGCGAGCCGCTGACGCACGCGGCAAACGCCGGCACGAAGGGCGAGCCTGCGCTGGGCGACAAGACGCTCATGATCAACACGGACACTGGGGACACTCGATATAGCCCGACAGAGACCGGTCTGGTTATCGCCACTCCTCATCAGTCGCAGGGAGAGGTTGAGGCTGAGGCGGAGACGCAGCGTCGGCGCGCGGAGATGGATCAAGCGACGGCGGAGTTGGAACTGGTTGGGATTCCGTTTCTTTCCATCGGTCAGATTATAGATGTTCAGGGTGTGGACGCGCAATTTGCCGGGTTGTGGCTGATTTATGGTGCGAGGCACGATATTGGGGACGGCGGATACAAGACAACGCTGGCATTGCGCAGAGACGCGGTTGACGATGAGAAAAACGCGGTGGATCAGGACGCGGCGGACTCTGGCGGAAAAACAAGCGATCCGGACAAAGTCCGGTCAATACAGATAAATGCTGACACTGGGCAGGTAGAAGAGACGTGAGTGTAAACGTTTACACGTTTGGCGAGTTTTTCCGGCGCCTTTTGGAGCGCGGGCTGGAGATATTCGGACTTTATTACTCGGTATATCCGGGCAAGGTTGCGGATAGAAACGATCCGGTTTGCCAGGGGAGGCTAAAGGTATCCGTGCCTTCGGTTTACCGTGAGGACGTTCCGGATTACTGGGCGTATCCATGCGGCTTTGCAGCGGTTGGGGTGCAGAGCGGGTTATTTGATATTCCGGCAGTAGGGGACTCCATCTGGGTCATGTTTCAGCAGGGGCGTCCGCGTTATCCGATTTGGATGCCTGGCTGGTATGGGGCGCCGAAGGGGAAGAGCGAGGTTCCCTGGAATGTGAAGTTTGATCCCCCTGACGTGATGACATGGCGTTCGAAGAAGGGGCATCGAATTGAGATCAGCAACAAGGCGGGAGACCTGCATGTGACTGTCATCGCCTCAGACGGCGCGAAGTTGAAATTTGACGTCAAGAAGAAGTGTGTTGAGTTATACGCTCCCGCGGAGCGCAAGGACACGACCAAGACAAACATGAGCGATTTTGTTTTTGGTTCGCGGACGACTCATACAGCGGTCAATTCGAACGAGACCGTTGGCATGAGCGCGACTTTGCAGGCGGCGGCATGGACGGTGAACGTGACCGGCGCCGCGAACATCCGCAGCGTGGGACCTTTGGGATTGAGCAGCGCGACCATGCTGCTTTTAGCCGCTCCCTATATTGACATTAATGGGAGCGTCGCGAAGACGCTTCTTTCCGCTATGGCAAATCCAGCAAACATCAGCCAATTTACCGAAGGGCTTGCCTCGTGTTGCGGCGGATTTGCGAATGGCGTTTCCGCCTGCTGCGGCGGGTATGGTCCCGGCTGCGCGAAGTCTTTAAAGAGTTGCTGCGGTGCGGCGGCAGCGCTTGTTGATAAGTTCACGGACGCGCAGTTGATTGACTGGGCGAATCCGGCTCATGTTATCGCCAACGCGGCGAATCTGGGCTCTATGTGTGAATTTGTGAGCAACGTGGATGCGGGCATTACGAGTTATTTCAGCGACGTGACGAGCAAGGGTGTCAACGGGATTATCAATCTGGCGAGCGGGATAAATCCGGGCGGTATTATTGGCGATATCATGGGCGCGGTTGATTCGATACGGGAGCAGGCATCGCTTTCGGAATACATGGATACGGGTCCACTAAACGAACTTTTTAACATTCTTGACGGCGGCGGACTGGATACGGTGAGGGACGCGATTTGCAACGCCTGCGACATCAAGGCGCTGGGCAACATGGCGCGGGATTATCTGAATGATTTGACCCTGCACGATTTGACGCAGGGATATCCGTTTGAGTTCTTGAGGCAGCAGAATCTGACGCTCGAAGGGGTGACTGCGGCGCTTGAAGCGCTCGGCAGCGGGGCGCGCGCGTTATCGAGCGATGTTCTGGGGTTACTGCACTCCATTGATTTGGATCAGGTTTCGACGGCCCTCAGCGGGTTGATGACGGCGCTCCAGCCTGTGGCTGATGAATTGGACAATGGGCTGGATGCGCTCCGAGATGAGACAACGTGCAGCGGGCATTGTAACCGATTCAGGGATGATATTGTTCGGATCGTATTCGGAGAAGAGGGGTTTCGGGATTTTGCGGCGATCCTCGAATATCTGCAGACGGGCGTGGATTTAAGTAGAACGGTGCAGGCGGAGAGGGTGTGAGATGGCAAAGCAAGCCGGATTGAAGTGCGGGCGGACATCTCACGCCGGCGAGATCATCACCGGCGCGGCAACTGTTTTTATTGAGAATCGTCCGGCAGCGCGCGGGCCGGGCGGCGGAAAATGCGGAGATTGCCATCGCTGCGGCGAGGAAGACCATGGAACCAATCGCATTCGGGAAGGTTCCGACTCTGTTTTTGTTGAGGATCAGCCGCTGGCGCGGGTTGACGATCATTGTGAATGCGGCGCGCTTCTATCAGCGAATCATGCGCAGAGCGTTTATTCGGGATGAGGGAAGAGTCATGGCGTATCATATCGGAGTTGGATATCCCTTAAGGATAGATGGAGAGCGGGGCTGGGTTGAAATCCAGGAGGATTTGACGCTTATCAACTCCGCGATCAAGCAGATACTTGGGACCCGGGTTGGAGAGCGGGTGATGAATCCCGAATTTGGCAGTCAGATTCCCTCTCGTCTGATGCGTCCTTTGACGCTTGCGAATCAGCGTTTGATTGCCTGGGATGCCATAAACGCGATTGAGCGCTGGGAACCGAGGGTGAAGTTGCAGAGCGTGCAATTTGTTCAGAGTCTATCCGAGGAGGAGCAGGGCATTATCCGCCTTGATTTACAGTATTTGCATATAACAACGGGGCAGCCGGGAGCGACCCAAATATTTATAAATAAGGATGGCGTGATATAATGAGCGACACACCCATCAATTACACGGCGCAGGATTATGAAAGCGTTCGAGAATCGCTAATCGGGCGATTGAGGCAGCATTTCCCAGAGGTTAATGATTTGCTGGAGAGTAATCAGGGAGTTGTGATGGCTGAGGACTTTGCTTGGGCGCTTGCCGCTTTATATTATTCGCTTAATTATCGCGTTGAACAGCATTTTGTGGACACTGTTCAGGAGCGCCGCTGCGCGTTATCGCTCATCAAGCCTTTGGGGTATCGTCCGCAGGCGATTATTCCGGCGACAGTGACGCTTCAGATTACAGCTGAGCAAAGCCTCGAAGATGACGTTGTTATTCCCGCGGGATTTCAGGCTTACTGCAGTGGGAACGGCGGGCGGCTGGTTTATGAGACGGCGGAGTCGCTGACATTAACTCCAGGCAATCCGTCTGGGACTGTTATGTCTCGGCAGGTTGAGACGCGGGTTGAAAGATTTTCCTCAAACGGGAATGCGCGGCAGGGCTTTTTATTAAGCGGGTATCCAATTGCTGATATATTGAGCGTAAAAGTTGAGGGCGTAGAGTGGCAGCGCGTGGATGGCTTCTGGAACAGCGAGCCGGGATCGCCTCATTATCGAGTGGACCAGTTGTATCAAAAAGCGCAGATAACTTTTGGAAACGGCCTTCAGGGGGCTATTCCACCCGCTGACGCATCCATTGACGTGGAATACATATTATCATCCGGGGCTTTGGGGAATGTTCGGGCGGGTGTTATTAATTCCTCGGTGAATCAAGTTGCCTGGGATGAGAGCGGCGGTCGGGTAAGGCTCAGCGTGACCAATTCGACTGCTGCCTATGGCGGGCAGGATGCAGAGACTGTGGCGCGGGCGATACAGAACGCCATGAGATACGGGCGGCTTTATGGGCGGAGCGTGTGCATGGAGGACTTTGTATTTGCTGTGGAGTCCAATGTTCCGGCTGTGCGCCGAGCGGGCGTTCTGACTATAAATGAATATCCGAGTCTTGATGAGAACACGGTGATGGTGGTTGCGAAGATGAGGGACGGTTCAGTTTTTGACAACTCCATCAGGGAGGCGATTCAGCGGGCTATCACATCCGTCTATCCGCGGACCATCACGCTGGATTTAATCATCGGCGAGGCTGAGGAGCATGAGACGGATTTTGTAATCGAGTGGGAATCCGAGGATGGATATTCGCGCGGGGAGGTTCAGGCGCGCATGGAAACGTCGCTGCAGGATTACTTTAATCTGGACAATCGTCTGACCGCTTTTGGTCAACCGGTTTATCATTCTGTTCTTGTGCGGCTGCTGCAGGGTGTTGAGGGCGTGAAGTATCTCCATTTATTGGAGCCGGGGCTGGATGTATATCCGGAGTCTCCAATCCAGATACCAGTTATGGGGAGTGTGGAATTTACTGATGCCAATCCTTAACGACAAACTGCCTGAGTTATATTTCAGCACAGACCGCGAGGCGGGCGGTGATGTTTTGCGGCGTCTTTTGGACGTTTGCGAGGCGGAGGCGCAGGCGGCATCGGACGAGATTGAGCGTCTGGATGACTTGATAGACATTGATGAGATACCGGACGCGTTGCTCCCCTATTATTTGCGGAACTGGGCGAATCCATTTGACACAAGCCTTTTGGAGAAGGCGTCGCGCGTGACGCGGCGGTGGGTTCTGGGTCTGACGAGTTTTGGGAGGATCGGCTCCGACCGGTTTGAATCCACCATCACGGTCGTGGATCCGTTGAGGGAGTTATGCCGGCAGCTGTTGACGATATACAAGCGCAAGGGGACAAAAAGCGGCGCGATTCTCGCCTGTCGGGCTGTGGCGTTGCTTGAGACATTTGTGGCGGATTGGTGGACGGACAGCGCGGCGAGCGCACGGTTTCAGCATCATGATCTATGGGTTTTGGGGCAGACTTCTTTTGGGACGATAACGGAGATGCCGCCGTCAACCGATTTGGCTCCCTATTGCGAGGTATGCGAGGGCTTCAGCGGGCGATTCCCATTCAGCGAGGGTTATGGTATTCCTGAGCCATCCACGAGCCGCGTTTCAGTGGACATAGAAATGATCGAGTCGCGGGATTATCATGAGAGATACGCGGTGTTATCGCTTGATGTGGCGAGCGATTTGATTAACTCGAACATAGATTTGATATTTCAGGTATCCACAGATGGCGGTTTTTCGTGGACGGCGGCGTGCGGCTCGCTTTTAAAAAGCCCTTCAGTTCCGGCGCAGTGGTGGAATCTTGGGCAGTCGCGACTTGGAGACAACACTCTGATACCGGACAGGGAGGATGTGAGCGGCTATTTGCGCGGGGTGTCTGCGGGTTTGTCTTATTTTCTGTTCGACTCTGTTGCATCGGGAATTTATCCCGACAGCATGAGCGGCAACATTCGTCTGCGGGTGGTTCCCATTGCCGGAAATGTTCTGGGCGTTGGGGATATTACGGATTATTTCCGCGTGATGAACGGATATGGGGAGCCGGATGACATGATTGAGCCAAACCGAATCCCGGCGATAGTTCCGGACGTGCCATACAAGTTTCAGCGATGGACGCTTGGTCAGACGGTATTCGGGAGGCTTTTGAACGAAGAGGAGGAGATAAACCGGAGGGGATTGTATCATTTTGAGGTCATAATCAACGATAACGCGGATGATGAACATGCGGAGATGGCTGGGCGGATTGTGGAATACATGAAGCCTGCGCACACGCATTATGACGTCATTCGCGGTAGTGAGTTGAAGACCGGGAATATAAACTGGGTGTTGGGACAGACCCGATATGGGGTTATTGCAAACATATAAAGGAGGGGGACAATGAACAAACCGAACTTTTACGACAACCAGACGGTGACGCCCGGGGAGATGAACACCTTTGTGGCGGATGTGGAGGAGGCGATCAACCGTCTATCGTCAAAGGGGGTTGGGCAGGGGTGGATATGGGGCGCGGAGGTATTGCCGAACGAAAACGACGCGCTTTCGATTGACATTGCGCCGTTTTTTGGACATGCATATCCGAATGGGGAGACGCTTGCCTCCACGCTGACGCTTACATTGAAACTCAGCCATGTGGGGCAGACGCCGATCGGCGCGGCGGGCGAGGCGGACGGGTCGTTAATCACCGTAGCCAACAACACTCGGCTGTGGGTGTCTGTTGCGGTGAAGCCCGTCATCAACTATGAGGACTTGCGCATCGTGAATCCGCCGACATACTGGAGGCAGCTGGAGAGTTGGCGTCTGGTTGTGGCGGCAGGGAGCGCGGTTTCGCTGCCGGACTTTCCGGACCGTCCCACGATGCCGGCTATGACCTCCTACCTGTTTCTGGCGGACGTCCTTGTCAAGAACGAGGATGGCAACATTGCTGTCGAGATGGTGGACAACAGTCGCCGCACGCCATGGACTGGCGGCAAGCAGGTTATCAGCCAGGTGGGATTTCCTGCCATCATGAATTATCTGAAGATGCGTCCGTTTGAGGATCTGGCGCCGGGCGTATCGCTGGACATGACGGGGATCATGACGGTGGAAAACCAGTTGAGTTATGAGTGGCAGGGGCATCTTTTCTGGACTAAGAAGGGCGCCTTTATTCAGCACAAGGTTTTGCCCGGGCTGGTTGCCGCAGCCGGCGAGACCCTTGTATTAAGTTTGCCTATTCTGAACATTGCGAATTCTCCAGTCGCGCGGACGATTACCGTGAAGGCGGTTGCCTCTGAGGATGTGGCCAGTGAAACGGAATTTCTGGAATTTTTCTTCAATGTGATGGGTGCGCCATTTTCTGAAGACGGCGGGTGGAACAATCTGGAGGACGGCAATCATATTTTTGCCGGAACGAATGATGCCTATCCGTATGTGCAGTCGTATGATCAGGAGATCACGCTGACGCCCGGGCGCAATCTTTTGAGGCTCTTTTTCCGCCACATGGCGGGAGACACGCTGACGGCGTGCATCACGAGCGAGTTTTTGAATCACGAGTCTCTGCGGATTGACCGGGAGTTGCTGATGGGACTGCTGCACAACGCGGATTACAAGATATTCCTTGGCGAGACGGCATAAGAAGGAGCCTGATATGCTGCGCAAGAGTTATCACTTTCGGGAGCGGCTATCTCCATGGGCTTTAGAGGCGGCGCAGAACTACATGGAGACGATGGCCGGGAACTTCATCAGGGATATTACGATACCGGGCGTTATTGGGAGCGCTCTGCCTGTTGCGCTTTCTCCGGGCATGTGGGAATTGGAGATCACGCAACCCGTTATAGTTTATACGGACACGGGCATGAGGCTTTACATTGACCGGCGCGGGATTATTGACATGAGCGCCTGTGGGGATTTGCTGCCCGAGGAGTATGGCACATCGAGATCAAATGCCGGCGCGTCTGGGATACCGGTTTTGCCGATGCCGACGCCGGGATCGGGCGAAGAGGTCTGGCTTTCGCTGGGCGTCCGTCTGTGTTACAAGAACGTTTTACCAGCTGTTGACGGGTATGGGAATAATGTTCATTTAGCACAGAAGCTGACGTTTCAGTTCCGGATTGTGTATGGGGTTATTGCGCCTCAGGGTGCGGCGTTTCGTCCGGACAAGAGCAACTTTAGCGGCGGGGCGTTGCTCGCGGACGTTTTGATACGCTCCGGCGACACGTGCATCACTCCCGCGCATATCTATTATGACCGGACGGATCGCTTTGCCTTTAAGTCCGCCGTTGTTTTATACTCCGGCGCTCAGACGGGAACGGCGCTGCGGTTTGGGAGCATCGAGGGCAGTTTCCCTCTGGAGATTCTGCAGACGCCGCCCGGGCAGTGGTTTGACCGCCTGACGTTTCCCCCTGCGCTTGCCAATGGGGTGCTGGTTATTCGGACTGAGTTGCTTGCGCCTTTGACGAGGCTGCCCGCAACAGGAACCACAACGATTCAATTTTCGCGCGTGGCGACGTTTGACGCCGGGGATGAATACACTGTTTTTCTGACGGATGACCAGGTGTATCGTTCTTCGGATCAATCGTTTTACATCGAGCCGCCGGACGGCGAGCAGATTTATGTGCGCTGCATTGGGGCTGGTGGGCACAGGTGGGTGAAGTGGCGGCTGACATACGCTGTGGCGTAATTGGATGCGATATGGATAGATACCAGAGGCGGCTACAGGGGCTCAGGGATCGCGGCGAGTGCCGTATATGTGGAAGTCCGTTGGACGGGGTATCGCACAATAGGTGCCGGGCGTGTTTGAAAAAGGATGCCATAGAGAAGCGAGAGCGATACAAACGGCGCAAGGACATGGGGTTATGTCCGACATGTGGACTGCCATTATCGGAAATGGACGAAGGATTTGCACATCACAATCGCAACGCCTGTGCGCCGAGCCGGAGAGTGATGTTATAGGAATGGAGGGCGCGATTTGATCCTGATAGACAAGACCATTCCATTAGATTGCGACATTATATTGCACGGTGACACCCACAATGGTCAGCGGGCGTTTGATCGGAAAGGGCTTGAGCGGATGCTGAAGTGGGTGATGGCGGCAAAAAACAGGTATTACGTTCACATGGGCGATGAAAACGAGTGCATCCTGGTTGACGACAATAAGAGGTTTAACGCGGAGATCGCGAACATATCCATTCCGCTTCAGCAGGCAAATGACACGATTGAGATTTACAGAAAATCTGCCAAGCGCTGTTTGGTATGGTTGAACGGCAATCACAATGACGGGTTGCGGCGGTTTGGAAATCTGACCAGAGACGTGATATGCCGAGCCCTTGGGATTGATTATGGGACATGGGCTTGCAAACTGGCTTTGAATACGCAGCGCGGTCGGATATGCAAGTTTTTCTTAATGCACGGGTTCAGGGGCGTCATAAGCAGCAACGCAAAGGATTATGAGCAGCAGCGGGCGAACATGATGGCGAGCCTGAAGCGTAAATTGGTGCACAAAGCTTGCGATTGTCTGGTGATGGCTTGCGGGCATACTCATCAATTGATGGTTGTTCCACCTGCGCAGCGGCTGGTTATGAAGGATGACGGTCGGAGGATCAAGAGCGTTTATATGGGCGCCGGGGATGGAACGCTTGATTACATTGAGCCCGACCGACGCTGGTATGTGAACACGGGTTCGTTCATGAAGATTTACGAATTGGGCGCGGACACATACGCTGAGAAGCACGGGTATGATCCGATTGAGATCGGGTATGCGGTTGTGCGAATTCGCAAGGGGCGTGTTGATGGCGTTGATCGGGTGGTGATAAATTAGTCCTTGCAGTCCATTCGATGAACTCAGGACGGGCCATTCGACTCATTACATTCGCTCATGGCATAGGAGGTGATAGAGATGGATGATTTGACAGGCGCAATGTTTTTACAGGTGGGGATCGGCGCGATCACCGCGGTTGTAACGTGGTTCATTGCAAGCCGATTCAAGGACATTGATGGAGCAATCAAGGCGAAGATTATAACAGCCGTGGCGTTTTTGCTATGCGCTCCCATCTATTTTTATTTCGATGAAAAGTCGCTTGCGCTCGCTGTTTTCGGTGGAATTCTTGCCAGCGGAACAGTGAACGGGCTGACAAAGACGCCGAAGGCTGAGGCTCCGGTTGAGGAAGAGACCGTGGAGAAAAAATAAATTGAAATTGACAAAGGGGAGGGTAAGACAATGAGTTGTGATGTCATGCGGCGGATAGCCGCTGCGGGCGGGCGTTTTTTTCGGCGCGCCCGATGGTTTGTTATTGCGCTTGCGCTTCTTGTCGCCGGATGTGTTTCGGCGAACAAGGACATCCGACTTGCGCTTGACCAGATTGAGGTTCAGAACGAGAAAGCCTTTGGGGATTATCAGCGGGCGCTGGAGACGATGCGCGCCTCCTATCTGGAGAACGGGGAACGGATTGCGGCGCGAGAGATGGAAACGCTGATATTGACAAACAAGGCTGGCGGCGGCGTGCCAGCGGACAAAGCCGAGGCTGCATTTCTGCGGTATAGAGATAACATGAAGGCGTTTCAGTCGCGGGTATCCTCATTTGACGCCGAGGTTGGGAAGATACAGAGGCGTCGGGAGGTTGCGCGTCAGTTGATGGACTCGGTGAAGTATTTCCATGATGGTCAGGATTTGCAGGGCGCGATCATCAAGACGATCAGCGGCGTTATGGAAGAGGCGGTGAGCGCCTACGGCTCCACGCCAGCATCTACGGCGGGATCGAGCGCCGCCATCGGGAAGGATGAATGCAGCGATGGTTCGTGCCTTAATACCGCGACATGCGCCACGTGCGCGAAAGGAGGGGCGAAATGACTGAATGCGACAAATGTATCGGGGAATGTTCCGAAAGCCCGTCAGTAGCCACGGAAGGTGCATCTTCCGCGGTTCCCGCGAGCGGGTCAGTTCTTGAAAAGTTTGCCGAGGCTTTCCTTGGGGCGCTTGTTAAGCAGGAGATTCCCGCGGCGGACAGCATTGAGGCGCAGATGAAGCAGGATGCCGCGAATCTGGGTTCGGGTCTTGGAGCGTTCAAGGTTGAGGCGCCGGAGATCAGCGCGGCTGAGATTGCGGAAATCACGTCGCGGATTCGGAAGGCGCGCGACATGAACGATTTGGCAGCGCAGTTGCTGCCTATTGCGGCGGCGGCGGCGAAACTGCTGTTGAAGAGCGCGGTGGCGTAGCGTCCGCATCGGGCGGACATCAAATAGCGGGGCGGCGGTTTGACTGTCGCCCCCATTACTGGGCGTGAATTGAAACGAATATGAATATAAAGAAATTTATTGATGGGGCATTATCCATCTTTAATTTATATCCTGATCCCATATCAGACCTCCCTTCGCAAAGGATGAGTGAAGGAGAGTTTATACGGGAGACGTGGGCGGGAAGTCGGGCAGACCATAAGGGATGCAATGATGAAGTTTGAGAGAATACAATCAAGGAGACGGAGAGATGAGAAGGAATGTTCTGATTATCATGGTGATTGCGCTTGCGGGCGCGGCGCTGGGGCAGTGGACGGGGGCGACGCCGAAGGGCGATTTTTCGGAACTGCAGATTGGGGGAACGACTGTTATCACGAGCGGGCGGGTGTTGCAGAATGCAACGGCGGACGCCTCGGTTATCACGGCAGGGACATTGAGCACGGATAGGTATTCGGCGGCGGCGGATTTGGCGGCGGAGTTGATGCCATCTGTGGATCAGACGGTCAAGTGGAGCGGCACGGCGTG
>Ga0116161_1001468_pt1 | contig 24145 bp, 21 predicted proteins | sample AD_JPNAS3_MetaG_FD_89877 | JGI IMG/M metagenome (GOLD analysis project Ga0116161, IMG submission 89877) | Active sludge microbial communities of municipal wastewater-treating anaerobic digesters from Japan - AD_JPNAS3_MetaG | ecosystem: Engineered > Bioreactor > Anaerobic > Digestate | place... | reverse complement strand
GAGAATATTCAAATATCAGGGTTCGTTTTTCCGTTATTGATGCCCGCGGGATTTATTTTTCTTCTTCATTCTCGACATTGTGCTTGCGTTTTATCGCCGTCGCGCCGTAGCATGGCTTCCTATCGAGCGACACTCGTACGGCGGAACATGGCTCCCTCCGCAGACCGATGCGGTTCTCTCAATGTTTCTTCATTTCTTTCAGTGAGGTGATGCGCCCATGGCGAAGGAAGGCTCAGTCGCACCGCAAGAGCGGGTCAATATCGTCTACAAGCCCGCGACCGGCGGCGCGCAGGAAGAAAAGGAACTGCCGCTCAAGCTGCTGATGCTGGGCGATTACACGTTGCGCGAGGATGATCGGGCGCTGGAAGATCGCGATCCGATCAAGATCGACAAGGACAATTTCGACGAGGTGATGCGCAACCAGAATCTGTCGCTCAACCTCGAAGTGGACAACCGTCTGGTCGATGACTCGGACGAGCAGCTCGCGGTGAACCTGAAGATCTCCTCGATGAAGGATTTCGAGCCCGAGTCGATCGCGCGGCAGATGCCCGAGACCAACAAGCTGCTGCAGTTGCGCCAGGCGCTCAACGCGCTGAAGGCCCCACTGGCCAACAAACGCGAATTCCGGAAGAAGATCGAAGCGATCCTGGCCGATGAGACGGCTCGTCAGAAGCTGCTCGATGAGCTAGGCATCGGCGACGAGTAGCGCGTATCGCGCATGGCGTAAGATCCCATCCCCGAGGAGTTGATGACGATGGCTGACAGCCCTCAAACCGAACAACAATCGGCCCAGGCAACCGAAAGCGTGGCGGAAGGCACCCCATCGCTGATTTCGGAGATTCTCGAGCAGACGAACATCGCGCCGGGCGACGGCGAGGCGTTCCAGCTCGCCTCGACGGGCATGCGCGCGTTCATGCGCGAGCTGCTCAAGAGCGAACGCTCGGGCGAGAAGGTCGACAAGCGGGTCGTCGATGAGATGATCGCGCTGATCGACCAGCGTCTGAGCAAGCAGGTCGATGCCGTGCTGCATCACCCGATGTTCCAGCAACTGGAATCGGCGTGGCGCGGGCTGCGGTTGGTCGTCGAGCGCACCAACTTCCGCGAAAACATCAAGATCGAGGTGCTCAACGTCTCCAAGGAGGACCTCAAGAACGATTTCGACCTGGAGCTGGACATCACCAAGACCGGGCTCTACCGGCGCGTGTACACGGCCGAGTACGGCCAGTTCGGCGGCGAGCCGTACGGCGCGCTGATCGCGAACTACGACTTCGGCCCCGGCCCGCAGGACATGGCCCTGCTGCAGAAGTGCGCGGCCGTGGCGACGATGGCCCATGCCCCGTTCATCGCCGCCGCCTCGCCGACGTTCTTCGGCACGAAGGACCTGACCAGCCTGCCCAACATGAAGGACATCAAGTCGATCCTGGAGGGGCCGCAGTATACGAAGTGGCAGTCGTTCCGCGAGAGCGAGGATGCGCGCTACGTCGGCCTGACGCTGCCGCGGTTCCTGCTGCGCCTGCCCTACGGCAAGGACACCAACCCGATCAAGGCGTTCGATTACGAGGAAAACGTCCACGAGAAGCACGACGACTACCTGTGGGGCAACACGGCGTTCGCGTTCGCGACGCGGCTGACCGACAGTTTCGCGAAGTACCGCTGGTGCCCGAACATCATCGGCCCGCAGGGCGGCGGCGCGATGGAGGATCTGCCGCTGCACCAGTATGAAGCGATGGGCGAGATCCAGACGAAGATCCCGACGGAGGTCCTGATCAGCGAGCGGCGCGAGTTCGAGCTGAGCGAAGAGGGCTTCATCCCGCTGACGATGCGCAAGGGAAGCGACAACGCCTGCTTCTTCTCGGCCAACTCGTGCCAGAAGCCGAAGAACTTCGGCCAGAGCGCCGAGGGCAAGGAAGCGGAGACGAACTACCGGCTGGGGACGCAGTTGCCGTATATGTTCGTCGTCTCGCGCCTGGCGCACTATGTGAAGGTGATCCAGCGCGAGCTGATCGGCAGCACGATGGAGCGCGTCGACCTGGAGAACAACCTGAACCAGTGGATCAAGCAGTATGTGGCCGACATGGACAACGCGTCGGCGGGGGTGCGGGCGCGGCGCCCGCTGCGCCAAGCGCAGATCATGGTCGAGAACGTCGAGGGGAACCCGGGCTGGTATCGGGTGGATATGAAGGTGCGCCCGCACTTCAAGTATATGGGGGCGTTTTTCACGCTGTCGCTGGTCGGCAAACTGGACAAGAAGTGAGGTAGGGCGGTCGGCGACCGAAAGAAATGAGGCCGGACTCAATTTTTCGGTTGTCGAAATCCCCGCCGCGTTCTATCCAGATAGGTGAGCAGTTGCAATCCGACGGAAGAACCAATCTTTGAACCACTGGCGGTGCGTGGCTACCTCGGCCACACGCCAAACAAATTGCACAGAAAGGAATCGCACCATGCCGATGCCATTCCACATGTGGTGCACTGGGATGAACCAGGGCGCCATCGAAGGTGGTGACGGTGTCTCCGACATTGACCAGCGCGAAGGGTCGGTGCTGTGCCAGGCTCTGGATCATAACGTCGCCATTCCGCGCGACCCCCAGACCGGCCTGCCCACCGGCAAGCGCGTGCATCATCCGCTGAAGATCACGAAGGTCTACGACCGTTCCTCGCCGAAGCTGTATCAGGCGCTTTGCACGGGCGAGCGTTTCTCGGACGTGACGTTCAAGTTCTTCCGGATTTCGCCCAACGGGACCGAGGAACACTACTTCACGATCACGTTGCGCGACGCGATCATCGTCGACATCCGCAACTGGATCCCCGAGTGCCTCGACCCGAACCTCGAGCACTTCCGGCACATGGAAGATGTTTCTTTCACCTACAAGAACATCATCTGGCGCTGGGAAGAGAATGGCGTTGAAGCCGAGGACAACTGGGCGACGCCGAAGTGATCGGTTGACGAAGGAAGCGCTTCGTCCGATCGATGTCCCGCCTGAGGCGCGCGCCCGCGAAGGCGCGCCCGGCCGACGAAATGCGCTGGCGGAGGGTCCCCGCGGACCCTTCGTCGGCGCGTTTCTTTAATCGGCCGGGGCGTCGCGCGACGGCGTGCCGGCTCCCGACGGCGGTTCCGCGCGAGGGGATGCTGACAATGGCCAATGAACGCACGCTGATCGAACGCCTGATGAAACCCGAGGTCCGCTCGGCGCGCTCGGCGCGCGAGCGCAAGGAACAGTTGACCGCCTCGGTCATCAACCACCTGTCGCGCCTGCTCAACTCGCGCCAGGGGTGCAGCCTGACGACGCCCGACTACGGGATGCCCGACTTCAACGAGTCGCTCGGCACGAAGAATGAAATGCAGGCCGCCTTCGAGAATGCGATCCGCACGACGATTCTCACCTACGAGCCGCGTCTGCGCCGCGTCACGGTGCGGCTGGAGGAAGAGGACGGCCCGCGGCTGAATCCGCGGTTTTCGATTACCGCCGAGCTGGTCTCGAACGACGATTTTCCCAAGCAGGTTTCCTTCTCGACCATCATGGACCCGGCCGGTAAACTCAATATCTGGTGACCCGATTCCGCCAGCCGGTGTGCGCTGCCGCGTCGCCTCGGCCCGTCTGATTCCGCCATGGGGCGAACCGACGCGCCGCCGAGCGCCGACGAAGCCAGGAGGATTTGCGACGCGTGTTTAACCGCTACTACCAGGACGAACTGACCTTTCTGCGCGAGATGGGCAAGGAGTTTGCCGACGCCCATCCGAAAACCGCCAACCTGCTCTCGGACCGGTCGGCCGACCCGGATGTCGAGCGGCTGCTGGAGGGGTTCGCCTTTCTCGCCGGCCAGATCCGCCAGAAAATCGACGACGAATTGCCCGAGGTCACGCATTCGCTCCTCGGCATTCTCTGCCCGCATTACCTGCGGCCGGTCCCGTCGATGACGATCGTCCAGTTCCAGCCGGGACCCGAAGTGGACGCGGTGATGCGAATCGAGCCCGGGGCTGAGCTCGACGCCGTGATGGTGCACGAGACCGCGTGCCGGTTCCGCACAACCTACCCCATCGATCTGACGCCGCTGGAAGTCAGCGAGGCCGTCCTGGAGGCGCCGCTGTCGGCCGGCCACAGCCTGCGCCTGCGGTTTCAGGCGCTCAATAATGCAACGATTTCGAAGCTCGGGCTGACCCGGTTGCGGATCTACATCCATGGCGACCCGCACATCAGCTACGAGGCGATGCTGCGGCTGCGGCGCCATGTCGCCCGGATTCAGGTCAGCGCCGTGATCGGCGGGCGCGCCGTTCACGGGTTCACGCTGCCGCCCTCCGCCGTCCATCAGGTCGGCTTCGGCATCGATGAGGGGATCCTGCCCTACCCCGAGCAGAGTTTCCTGGGCTATCGACTGCTGCAGGAGTATTTCGCGCTGCCCGAGAAGTTCCTGTTTTTCGATCTGATCGGCCTGGGCCCGCTGGCTGAAATTGACGCCGACGACGCGTTTGAAATCCGCTTCGAGTTCGACCGCCCCGGCGAGAACAACCTCTACCTGACGGCCGGCAATTTCCTGCTCAACTGCACGCCGGCGATCAACCTGTTCAAGCACGACGCCGACCCGATTCACATCGATCAGACGCGGACCGAATACCGCATCCGGCCGAGCGGGGGCAATCTGGAACACTACGAGATCTATTCGGTCGACGAGACGATCGGCTATGTGACCGGCAGCGCCGAGCGCGTGATCTACGAACCGTTCTACAGTTTCACGCACTTCCATCATCATGGGACGCCCGGACGCGGCTACTATCAGACCCGGATCCACAACATGCCGCGGCCGCGCGAGGACGACGAGGAGATCGAGGTCTACCAGATGATCACGCAGCGGGGGGCGACGATCGGCCACGGCACCGATACGTATATCTCGTTCGTCTCGCTGGAACAGGCCGCGGCGGTGCCGCTGGCCGAAACGATCTCGATCAAGCTGACCTGCTCCAACCGCCATCTGCCCGAGCAGCTCAACGTGGCCGACATTCGCGTGCCGACGGAAACCTCGCCCGAATTCGCGAGCTTCCGCAACATCACCAAGCCGACCAGTTCGGTGCATCCGCCGCTCGACGGCGGCCTCCACTGGCGGTTGATTTCGCATCTGTCGCTCAACTTCATCTCGCTGATCGACGTCGACGCGCTGCGCGGCATCCTCGAGCTGTATAACCTGCAGGCGCACTATGACCAGCAGGCGGCGCGCGAGAACGAGCAGCGGCTGGCCGGCATCAAGTCGATCTCGATGAAGCCGGCCGAATGGGTGTATCACGGCGCGCCGATCCGCGGCCGCCACATCTTCATGGAGCTGAGCGAGGATCATTTCACCGGCGAAGGCGACATGCACCTGTTCGCCGAGATGCTCAGCCACTTCTTCGCGCTGTATGCGAGCGTCAATTCGTTTACTCAACTGACCGTCCGCGGGGCCATCCGCGGTGAGGTATACACATGGCCTCGACGACTGGGACAACAGATCATCCTGTAAGCGGAGCGCCGGCGGCGCCGCCGGCGCAACGCAGTGCGCGTTCGCCGCTGCTCGACGATCTGCTGCGTCATCCCCGCCGATACACGTTCTTCCAGGCGCTGCGGATCCTGGAGCGATACTGCGGCGGCGAGCCGATCGGCCGCGCCGGGCTGCCGCGGCGCGAGGCGATTCGCCTGCGCGCCCACGCCGCGCTCAGTTTTCCCGCGTGGGACCTCGAGGAGGCCGAGGAACTCCCCAATCCCTGGCGCCAGCCCGAAACACGCTACCGCCTGACGGTCACGTTCATGGGGGTCTACGGCCCGGCGTCGCCATTGCCCGCCAACTACACCGAACTGCTGATCCGCCCCGAGGACGATGAAACGGACGAGGATCGCGAGCGCGTCCGCGATTTCATCGATCTGTTTCATCACCGCAAGCTGTCGTTCGTCTACCGCTGCATGGCCAAGTATCGCTATCACCTGCTGTTCGAGCCGGGGGCGCGCGACCATTTTTCGCGCTACATGCTTTCGCTGTTCGGTCGCGGCACGCGCGGCCTGGAGGGGTGGAATCGCCCGGTCCATCCCGAGCGGCTGATCCGATACGCCGGGCTGCTGATGCAACAGCCGCGCTGCGCGGCCGGACTGGAAAGCCTGCTGCGCGATTTCCTGCGGCTGAAGATCAGCGTCCAGCAGTGCGTCGGTCGCTGGCTGCGCGTCGAGGACCGCAATCAGCTGGGCGGCGCGTTCTGCGCGCTCGGGCAGGATCTGGTCGTCGGCTCCTCGATCTACGATCGCGCCGGCAAGATCCGCATCTCGGTCGGTCCGGTCGGCTTCGCCAAGTTCAAGGATTTCCTTCCCTCGGGCAAGCTGACCGGGCAGTTGCGCGAGCTGGTGCGGATGTATCTGGTCGATGAGCTGGAATTCGATCTGGAGGTCTGGCTCAAGGGGGACGAGATTCCGCCGCTGCAGATGGGCGGCGGCCCCGACGCGGCGATGCTCGGCTGGACGAGCTGGGCGGTGACGGGGCCGAGCCCCGACCGCGCCGTCGTTTTCAGTTGTCAGGCGCCCTGAGGAATTCGCCGGCCGTCTCGTGTCCGCGTCCTCGCGCGGGACGCGGGATATGATCGACATGCCGCAAATTCAGACCGGCTCCGGCCGCCCCTTCCAGGGGCTTGGGGCTTTGGGGAGCGACGCAGGGTTCCGGCCCGCGGCCGTCACCCTGCGCTTTATTCCGGTCGTCCGCTTCGCGGACTCAGGATGTCCGGGGACGAGGGCGGAAACGTAGGTTACCGCCGGCTACCTGCTGGCATCCCTGCCGGGATGCGGGCGTTTGGGGTTGCCGGGGGACCGGTGGTGTCGCTGCGCTCAACCACCGGCTACCTGCTGGCATCCCTCCGGGATGCGGGTGTTTGGGGTTGCCAGGGGACCGGTGGTGTCGCTGCGCTCAACCACCGGCTACCTGCTGGCATCCCTGCCGGGATGCGGGCGTTTGGGGTTGCCGGGGGACCGGTGGTGTCGCTGCGCTCAACCACCGGCTACCTGCTGGCATCCCTCCGGGATGCGGGCGTTTGGGGTTGCCGGGGGACCGGTGGTGTCGCTGCGCTCAACCACCGGCTACCCTCTGGCATCCCTGCCGGGATGCCTCAAAAACTGAGACCACGCCATTCCCACCGTGGGAACCAATCAGGCGCGGCGGCTACGCGCCGGTCAACTCACGCACGGCCGCGATCACCTCATCGTCGTGCCCGGCGACGCTGACCTTGCGCCAGGCGCGCGCGATTCTGCCCTCGCGGTCGATGATGAACGTCGAGCGTTCGACCCCCATGTATTTGCGCCCGTACATGCTCTTCTGCACCCACACGCCATAGGCCTCGCAGACCTGCTTTTCCTCGTCGGCCAGCAGCGGGAAATTCAAGTTGTGGTTGCGGATGAACTTGTCGTGCGACTTGAGCGAATCGGGGCTGACGCCGATGACGACGGCGCCCAGCTGCGCCAGCTCGTCGCGCGCGTCGCGGAACGCGCACGCCTCGCGCGTGCAGCCCGACGTGTTGTCCTTCGGATAGAAGTAGAGCACGACGATGTTCCGGCCGCGGAAGGAGGAGAGGGTCAGTTCCCCGCCCGCGCTGGAGGGAAGAGTGAAATCGGGGGCCGGCTGGCCTGCTTCGACGGGCATGGTTCGCGCTCCCGTTGGTCTGACGTCAAGCGTGTGGCTGGTTGGCGGGGCTCGCCGGTCGCGGCCGCGGTCTCAATTTATCGGAACGCGCCGAGCCCCGCAAGCGTCGCCGGAGCGGCGAACGCGGCCGCCCGCGGTCGTTCAATCCCCCACCGGCACGCGGCCGGTCACCTCGGCCCTGCGGATGAGGACCTGGTTCAGCTCGCGGCGGGCGGCGTCCAGTTCCAGCCGCGCGTCGAGCAGCGCGCGCTCGGCATCGAGCAGCTCGACAAACGTCAGCTCGGCGGCGCTGTAGGCTGACAGGCTCGCCTCATACGTCGAGCGATTCTGCGGGAGGACGATCTCGCGGATGAGGGCCGCCGCGCGCCGGGCGATCTCGCGTTCCTCCAGCCAGGCGGCGGCGCGGGCCTGCGCGGTGGCGCGCGCCTGCGCGCTCTCCGCCTCGTCGGCGGCGAGCCGGCCGCGCAGTTCGGCCAGGTACGCCTCGGCCTGGGCAAAGGCCGGGCGCGGCGCGGGCCGGGCCGCCGCCTCCGCCGCGGGCATCCGCGGTTCGAACAGGCTTGCCCCCTGACTGGCCGGCGGCCGATTCATGATCTCGCCCATACGGATCGCGATGGCGCGCAGCGCCGCCCGCGACTCGGCCAGCTTGACCTCCTGGCGCTGGTCCAGCGCGGCGCGCGCGAGCTCCGCCAACCCGACGTCGTTCAGCGGCAGATCCCGCGACGCGGGCGTGCCCAGCGCCGCCTCCGGGCCGCGCCCCAGCAGGGCGTTGATCTCGGCGCGGGCGACCCGTTGCCGCGATTGCAGGTCCCGCAGTTCGTTCTTCAAGCGCTCGCGCAGCGTCTGCATCCGCAGCAGGTCCGCCTGGCCGGCCTGGCCCGCCGCGTAGCGCTGCTCGATGACCGCCAGCAGGTCGCCGACGAGCGAGAGATTCTCGCGCGTGGTCGCCTCGGCGCGGTGGAGATACTGAAATTGAAAAAAAGCCTGCCCCGCCTCGATCAGCGCCGCGCGCAGCGCCAGTTCCCATTCGAGCCGGGCCATGCGCGCCTGCTCGCGGATCATCTCACCCTTGAACGCGAGCGTGGAGGGGTAGGGAAAGAAGGCGTCCGTCATCGCGCGGTTGAGCGGATCGCCCGCGCCAGTCTCGAGCGTCGCCGTGAACGAACGGTATTGATTGATCAGCGATTCGAGGTGCTCGGCCTGGCTGAACTGGCGGAGCGTCGCGCGCCAGCGTTCCTCCGCCGCACGGGCGGCGGGGCTGGCGACGGCAACCGCCAGAGCCAGTTCGGGCCATTCCAGCCGGTCGGCCAGCGCCGCGTCGCGCGCGGCGGGCGACGCGATCGTTTGCCGCAGGGCGTCGAGCCGGGCCGGCGAAATTTCCAGGACCGACGCCAGCACCTGCTCGCGCACCGGCTCGGAGGGGCTGGTCGCGGCGTCGGCCAGCGCAACCGGCGGCGGGCTCGCCGGGGCGGGGGCCGCGAGCTCTCCGGCCGCGGCCTGGGCCGTCCAAGCCAGCGTCCGCGCGCTGAACGGCAACTCGCGCTGCGCTTCATATTCGCTCAACCGGTCGCTGAACGCCCGGTGGGCGCAGCCGCTGAGCGCCAGGGCCGGCAGCAGCGCGAAGCAGAAGAGCAACCGCAGGCAGGTGGTCCGATTGTTCACGGCCGGCCCTCCCCGTCGGGCGTCGCGCCGGCCGGCCGGGCCTCCGCCGTCGTTCCCAGCGCCCGTTCCAGCATCCCGATCGCCTGGCCGTGATCGGCCCGCGCGCGATGGTAGGCGAGTTGAAAGTTGTGCCAGGCCATCGTGGTTTCGAGCAGCGAGGCGAAGGCCGCCTGATCGGCCCGAAAGAGCGCCTCGGCCTGCGCCATCGCCGCCTGCGCCCGGGGCAACAGTTCCTCGCGGTACAGCCGGGCGAGCCGGTCGGTGGTGCGCACGCGCAGCCAGGCGTTGGCGACCGCTTCCCCGAGCCGGTTCAGTTCGGCGGCGGCGTCCAGCCGGGCGGCCTCGGCCAGCGCTTCGCGCTCGCGGATCAGCGCGTCGTTGCGCTGCTGCCAGATGGGCAGATTCATACCGCCGAGCGCGGTTCGCATCGTGTCGCCCATCATCGCCGGCACGTTGGCCTCGTTCATCCAGCCCAGCGTCAGATCGGGGAGGCGGCTCAGCCGCGCCAGATAGGCCTCGTATTCGGCCTGCTCGGCGCGCAGTCCGCTGATGTGCAGGCGCTGGGCCCACTGCTCGGCGCGGACGCAAAGTTCCTGGCGATCGTCGGTGACCGGATAGATCGGCGCCGCCGTGATTGGCCCGATGACGGCGCCGGGCGGCAGATTGAGCAGGGCGCGGAGCCGCTCGGCGCGCGCGACGCGCTCGTCGGCCAGCAGCAGGCGATCGTAGGCCAACTGCGCCGCCTGGCTTTCGGCGCGGAAGGCCTCGGCAAGCTGCGTGCGTCCGGTCCGCAACTCGCCATACGCCAGCAAGGCCTGGTTGCGCAGGATCTCCTCGACGCGCGCCGTGATCGGCGCGGCCTGATCGAGGTAATACAGTTCGTACCAGGCGTCCTTGACGTCGATCAGCAGGTCGCGCGCGGCGATCTCGTATTCGAGGCGCATCACGTCCGCTTCGCGGGCGGCCAGCTCGCCGCGGGCCCACAGCTTGCGCCACCAGGGGAGCTCCTGCCGGATGCCGAAACTCCAGCCGCGTTCGAGCATCGGCATCGGCTCGGTCAGATCCACGCCGGCCTCGAGCATCGGATCGGGCAGGCTGGCGGCTTGCGGGATCGTCTGAATCGCGGCGAACCAGCGCCGACGCGCGGCGGCCAGCGCCGGGTTGCGTTCCAGCGCCAGCCGCAGCGCCTGGTGCAGCGTCGGCGCGGTCGCCAGCGCCTCGGCCTGATCCGGCGGCAACGGCGGCTGCTGCGCGGCGCGCCACTGCGGCGGAGCGCCGACCGGAGCGGGCAGCCGCACGCATCCCGCCGCGAAGAGGGCGAGGATGAGCAGCGGCGCTGGGATTCTTGGCGGCATGTTACTGCGGAGCGGGTGCGGGCGAGAGGAATTCGTCCCGCGTCAGCCACAATTCCTCGATGCGGTACATGTGAAACTGATCATGCAGCATCAGGTGGCGGACCATGATCGCGGGGGTGTAGTGCGTGTATTGCGGATGGACGGCGGGCCGCGACCAGAAGTCGGCGTCGGCCGCGCGCGCCAGTTCGACGACGCGGGCGCGCGATTCGTCGAACTCAGCCAGCGTTCGGTTCAGGTCCATCCGCAGATAGTAATCGTCGGGATTCGACTCGCCGCCGAAGTAGGTGAATTCCGGGCGCGCTTCTTCCTGAAACCGGCGCCAGCGCTCGAAGAAGAAATCGCGCTCGACCGTCGCGACATGACAGGCGTGTTCATGGATCGTCCATTTGCCCGCAAGGCGCCGCCGGCGCAGCAGCTCGGCGGGGATCGGGGCCAGCAGTTCGCGCAAAAGCCGCGGGGCGCGCTCCAGGCAGGTGATGGCGGCATCCAGTTCAAGCATCGACACGTCTCTCCAATCCATGGGTTTTCCACAGATAATACACCACCGGGATGACGGCCATCTCCAGAATAAAACTGGTGATCATGCCGCCGATCATCGGGACGGCGATGCGTTTCATCGTGTCGGCGCCGGCGCCCGAGGCCCACATGATCGGGAGCAAGCCGAAGAGGGTCGAGCCGACCGTCATCGCCTTGGGGCGCAGGCGCGTGGCCGCTCCTTCGAGCACCGCCGCGCGCGCGGCCGCCCAGTCCAGCCGCGCCCCGGAGCGCTTGAGTTTGTCCCAGGCCAGGTCGAGGTAGAGCAGCATCACCTGGCTGGTCTCGGCATCCAGGCCGGCCAGCGCGATGATGCCGACCCAGACCGCCACCGACAGGTTGTAATCGAGCCAATAGAGCATCCAGAACGCGCCGAGCAGGCTGAACGGCAGGCACGCCATGACGACGAAAGTTTGAAACGCGCTGCCCGTGCTCAGGTAAATGAGGACGAGAATGATGAGCAGCGTGAGCGGGACGACCGCCCGCAGCCGGGCCCGCGCGCGCACCATGTATTCATACTGGCCCGACCAGTGGATCGAATAGCCGGCGGGCAGGACGATCCGCCCGTCGGCGATCGCGGCATCGACCGCCGCGCGCGCGTGCTCCACGTAGGTCCCCACGTCGATGTCGTCCAGGTCGACATAGACCCACGCGTTGGGGCGGCTCTGCTCGCTCTTGATGCCGGCCGGCCCGGTCTCGATCTGGAACACGCCCAGATCGCCGAGCGGGATGTGAAAACCCTGCGGCGTGGGGACGACGACGCGCTTCAGTTCATCGATGTTGTCGCGCAGCTCGCGCGGATAGCGCAGGTTGATCGAATAGCGCTCCAGCCCCTCGACCGTGTTGGCGATCGCCATCCCGCCGATCGCGGTGATGAAGACTTCCTGGACGTCGGCGACCGTCAGGCCATAGCGCTGGAGCGCCTGGCGGTCGGGGATGAAGTTCACGTAGCGATCGCCCATGACGCGTTCGGCATAGACGCTCAGCGTGCCGGGGACATCGCGGACGACCGCCTCGACCTGCTCGCCGATGCGCTCCAGCGTCGCCAGGTCCGAGCCGCCGATCTTGATGCCGACGGGGGTCTTGATGCCGGTCGAGAGCATGTCGATCCGGGTCTTGATCGGCATCGTCCAGGCGTTGGTCAGGCCGGGGAACTTGATCTCCCGGTTGAGGGCGTCGGTCAGTTCCTCCGACGTGCGCGGCCGGCGGTCAACGACGCGGCCGGCGTCGTCGCGGATCTCCACCGCCGGCCACTGTGCTTCGTCCTTCAGCCGGATCGTCGTCTCGATCATCATCATCGGGGCGGGGTCGGTCGCCGTTTCGGCCCGCCCGATCTTGCCGTAGACCGATTCCACCTCGGGGAAGGCGGCGATGATCTTGTCGGTCTGCTGCAGGAGTTCGCGGGCCTTCGTCGCGCTGATGCCGGGCAGCGTGGTCGGCATGTAAAGCAGGTCGCCCTCATACAGCGGCGGCATGAATTCGCGGCCCAGATGGAGATAGGGGAAGAAGATCGTCAGCGCGGAGAGGAGCGCCGCGACGACGATGGCCCAGCAGACCGCGCGCGAACGGATCAGCAGCGCCAGAAACGGCTGATACGCGCGGACGAGGCCGCGGCTGATCGGGTTGCGCTCCTCCGGGTGCATCGTTTGCGGCAGCAGCGCCAGGAACGTCGCGAGCGCGACGAAGAGCGCCACCCATGTCCACCCGGAAAGCCCGAGCGCGGAGCCCGACGCGCCCCCGCCCGCCCGGCGCGTGCCGAGCCAGAGGAGCAGGAAGACGAGCGGCGGGGTGAGCAGCAGCGCCAGCCGGCGGCGGCGGCGCGACCAGCGCGGCGGCAATACGTCGCGCCGGATGAAAAACCCGGCCAGCACCGGCGAGACCGTGACCGCCAGAAACGCCGAGGCCGCCATCGCGTAGGTCTTGGTGAACGCCAGCGGCCGGAACATGCGCCCTTCCTGGGCCTCGAGTGTGAAGATCGGCATGAAGCTGACCGTAATCACCAGCAAGGCGAAAAACAGCGTCGGGCCGACCTCCACGCACGCCTCGCGCACGAGTTCCCAGTGCGGCTGGTCCTCGCGTTTCGTTTCGTAATGCTTGTGGACGTTTTCGACGACGATGATCGAGGCGTCGACCATCGCGCCGATGGCGATCGCGATCCCGCCCAGGCTCATGATATTGGCGCCGAGCCCCTGGTAGTGCATGATGACGAAGCTGATGAGAACCGCCAGGGGGAGGGTCAGGATCGGCACCAGCGCGCTGCGAAAATGCAATAGAAAGAGGATAATGATAATGGAAACGATGACGGATTCCTCGATGAGCGTGTGGCGCAGCGTGGCGATCGCGCGCTCGATCAGCGCCGTCCGGTCGTAGCCGACGTGAATCCGGACGTCCTCGGGCAGCGAGCGCCGAATCTCGGCGAGCCGCTCGCGCACGCGGGCGATCGTCGCCAGCGTGTCGGCGCCGTAACGGACAACGACGATTCCGCCGACGGCCTCGCCCTTGCCGTTCCATTCCAGCACGCCGCGGCGCATCTCGGGGCCCGCCGCCACCCGCCCCACGTCGCGCAGCAGGATCGGCGTGCCGTCGGCGCGGACGCCCAGCGCCACCGCCTCCAGCTCGTCGATCGTCTTATCCATGCGCGCGAGGTCGATCGCGATGCCGCGCGCCTCGGCCGCGCGCTGCTCTTCGGGCGATAGCGTGCCGAGGTAGCCCATGCCGCGCAGCATGTAGTCGGTCTCGGCCATCTCGATCGTCCGGCCGCCGACCTCGTTGTTCGACTTGCGGATCGCATCGCGCACCGCGGTGATTGACAGGTCATACGCCCGCAGTTTTTCCGGCTCGACCGTCACCTGATACTGGCGCTCGAAGCCGCCCAGGCTGGCCACTTCGGCGACGCCGTCGATCGAAGTCAGCTCGTACTTGAGGAACCAGTCCTGCAGCGAGCGAAGCTGGGCCAGGTCGCGCGCGTCGCTGGTCAGCGTGTATTGAAACGCCCAGCCGACGCCGGTCGCGTCGGGCCCGAGCTGCGGCGACACCCCGTCGGGGAGCTGGGACTGAAGCTGGGAGAGGTACTCCAGGACGCGCGAGCGCGCCCAGTACATGTCGGTCCCATCCTCGAAAATCACGTAGACGAAGGAATAATTGTAAAACGAATAGCCGCGGACGACCTTGGCGTACGGCACCGCCAGCATCTTGGTCGTGATCGGATAGGTGACCTGGTCCTCGACGATCCGCGGCGCCTGCCCGGCGTATTCGGTGAGGATGATGACCTGCACGTCGGAGAGGTCGGGGATGGCGTCGAGACGGATATTCTTCGCCGCGTGAATTCCGCCGGCGACAATCGCCAGCATCATCAGCAGGATGATGAATTTATTGGCCAGCGAGAATTCAATAATCCGGCGAATCATGCCCGTTCACAATCCGAATGGCGAGAATGGAAACACGCGTCGAATTCCAATGCTTGACCTGAGCAGCGAGATCCAGGCAGCCTTTGTGGAGTGTGGCGGCAGAGCGTTGCAGCGCACCGCGTCGACACCGTTTAGATCCGACGACATGGGCTGATGCCGACCGATCCAAAGCGGCGTCGCCAAGCGCTGCGCGCTTTCTGCCGCCGCACTCCACAAGAGCTTCCTGCTCGAACGGGTCCTCCACGACGGGCTGAAAGACAGACCAACTGTCGAACATTGCCGGGATGCGCGCGATTGGCCGGGCGATGACGCGGTTCATCAGCGCGCCCCCGCGCTTGATGTCGTCGGTTCGTCGCCGGCGCCGTGCAGGGCGCGCCAGATCAGTTCGCTTTCCTTGCCGAACGGCACCTCGCTGGTCGGCACCAGCACCATGTTGCACTCCGGACAGCGTCCCGGCTGATCGCTCACGATGTGCATGTGGCTCTCCATCGGGCAGACATACAACGCGATGCCGGCCGACTCGCCCGCGGTCGCTTCGACTGATTCGGATTTTTTTGCGGCTTCGGCCGACGGGATGACCGGGATCAGCGTCATTCCGCACTCCGGGCAATTGCCCGGTCCTTCGGCCTCGATGTGGGCATGCTCGGGCATCGGGCAGGTCCAGTGCGCGGCGACCCACGCCGGCGGCCGGTCGGATTCACGCACCGGCACGAGCTTCATCGCGCACAGCGGGCAGTCCCCCGGCTGATCGTAGAGGATGCCGGCATGACTCGGCATCGGGCAGACGTAGCGCACGGGGTCAACCGCGTCCGGCTGCGCGTCTGTTCCGCCTTCAAACGCCATGGCGCCCGTCCGCGCGGCGGGCTCCGCCCCGTGGTCCAGCACCTCGCTCGTCTGCACCAGACCGGGCTGCAGCATCTTGAGCGTCGCCTCGCGCAGGCGGCTCTCGCTGTCGAGCAGGAACTGCCCGCTGACGACGACCCGTTCGCCCGGCGCCAGCCCCGCCAGCACCTGAATTTCATCCCGGTCGTTGCGCGCGCCGGTCTGGACGCGGCGCGGTTCGAACTTGCCCGGTTCGCGCGCGACGAACGCGATCTGCCGCTCGCCGGTGTCGATCACCGCCATCGCCGGCGCCAGTACCGCCTCGGCCGCCAGCGTAGTCTCCAGATGGATCGTGGCATACATCCCCGGCTTCAATTCATAGCCCGGATTGTGAAACTCCATCCGCACCGGCACCTCGCGCGTTCCCTCAGGCAGGTAGGGATAGATGTAGGTCACGCGGCCGCGCCAGGTTCGGCCGGGCAGGTAGTCCAGTCGCATCAGCGCCTCCTGGCCGAGCCGGACAAACGGCAGATCGGATTCGTAGATCCGGCCGATGACCCAGACGGTGGAGATATCCGCGATGCGATAGGCCGGCATCCCCGGGGTCAGCATGTCGCCCTCGGTCACCTTGCGTTCGATCACGATCCCCGTCAGATCGGCATGGATCGTCATCGTGCGCGAGATTTCCCCCGTCGTGCGCAACTGATCGATCTGCTCGTCGCGGATGTCGAACAGGCGCAGGCGCTCCTCGGCCGAACGCAGCCGCGTCCGCGCCAGGTCGGCCGCGGTGCCCGAGCTGCGTTCGACGTCGCGCAGCGCGGTCAGGTACTCCTCCTGCGCGCTGAAAAGCTGCGGGGAATACAGATCGAACAACGGGTCGCCGGCATGCACCTGCGTGCCCGTCTCCTGCACATGCACCTTCTCCACCCAGCCCTCCACTTTGGTGGTCACGGTCCCCAGGCTCTGCTCGTCGTACTGGACCGTGCCGACGGTGCGGAAGGTCTTGCGCAGCGGCCCGACGCGGACGACGTCGTAGCGCAGGCCCATGTTCTGTTCGGTGACCGGATCAATCCGGATCGAGGGTCCCCCGGCGACTTCGTCCTCGTAGACCGGGACGAGGTCCATACCCATCGCGTCGGCACCCGGCTCGTTGCGGATGAAGGCGGGGTCCATCGGCGAGCGGTAATAGAGGACGTTGCGCTCGCCCGCCGGCGGCGCGGGCGTCGCGCTCCCCTCGCCGCGCGCCTCCAGGATCAGCCGCGCACGGTCCGGATCCATCGGCGTCAGTTTCATCTCGCACTTGGGGCAGAGCCCCGGCTCCTCGCTAATCACCTCGGGATGCATGCCGCAAGTGTAGAGCGTGCGGGGCGCGCTCGGCGGCGGGGGTTGCGCCGCGGCGTGCCGGGCCGGCGCCGGCGTCTTTCGCAGACCGATCAGATAACCGCCGAGGCCACCCAGCAACAGGCCGGCGGCCAGCACGAAAAGCAGGCGGAGAGGCGCCGCGCCGGTGGATGATCGGCGGCGCGTGTGGGGATCCTGGGAAGGCATGGAAAACGTCGCTGGCTGGCGTCCGGGCTCAGGCCGCCCGGTCGGGGGATGCGCTGGCGCGCAGCGTTTCAATCCCCCGAGCCCAGGGACCAGAGCAGCCCGTATGCCAGCGGGGCGCGGCGGGCGCCGAAGAGGTGGCCCGCCGGGGCGTCCGATGCGCAAAACCTTCAATTCCAGACGTAAAAACCGCTGTGGGCGATGAACGCCACCGTCCCGATCGGCGCCGCGCCGCCTTTATTTCGCGGCGCGCTGTCGCATATCCAGCAGCGTTCCATGTGGCAAATCCCCCACCCGGCCGGATCGGTCGGACGGCAAACGCTCCCCTCGCCCGTCAACCGCACCGGCGCAGGAGCGCGATGGCGGTCGTGACGGCGGTGCGGCGCAACGCGGGCGAGACGCCGCAGGCGACGCCCGCCCCGAGCGCCAGCGCCAGGCTGATCCACGGGCGGCGCCGGACGCAGGTCTCCACCGGAACGCCGCCGGCGGCGGCGCGCAACCGCATCCGCGCCGCCTCGGCCTCGTTTTCCGGGGGAATCTCCGCCCGCCGCGCGCCTAGCGCCGTCTTGCTCGTTCCCGTCCAAACCATATCAGGCTCCATGCAATCAGGATGCACAGGACGCTCGTGCACAGCGCCGCCAGCGGGACGGGCACGTTGCTGTTGACCAAACCGATGAACGTCCCGGCGACAATCAGACCGAACGCCACCACGAGCAGAAAAAATGCGCAGACCACCAGCCCCGCGATGACGGCCAGCTCATAGACTCCCTCGCGCGACTTGCGCAGCTCCGCCTTGATGACATCGATGGCCGAGAGGAACAGTTCGACCAGTTCGGTCATCGCCTATTTCTCCGAGATGATCTTGCCCAGCAGCATGCCGACGCCGAACGCGGTCAGCAGGCTGGTGATCGGCCGCTCTTCCACCGAGTGCTGCACGCAATCGAAGGCGCGCTCGCTCTCATGACGGACGCGTTCATAGGCGTCCTCCAGTTTTTCGCCCGCGCGTTCCCTGGCGCGGTGGGCCTTGTCCTTGCCCGAGTCGACGGCCGTGTGCGCCAGGCGCGCCAGATCGGCCTTGATCGAATCCAGATCCTCGCGCAGCTGGCGAAGATCCGAGCGAACATCATTCATATCCTGTTGGACCGCGTTGGCCATGTTGATTCACCTCCCTGCTCGATGCGGAGAAAATTCACCGTTGATGATCGAAGCCCACGGCTTCGTTCCAGATCCATCCACATCGCGAAGAGGGAGCAATAATCATTCCATGCGACGGTTGATCGTTCGCCCTTCAGAGTGCTTCTAATTCCACGAATTCAGGCCAACTCCGGCCACCCCTTGCAGGGGTTTGATTCGTCGGGGGGCGACGCAGGGTTCCGGCCTGCAGCCGTCACCCCGCGCTTTATTCCGGTCGTCCGCCTCGCGGACTTGCCCGGTTAACAAGTCGGAACCGCCTGCATTGAAGATGGAAGCCTTAAGCAGCTTGCGATTTGGGGAATGACAAGCCTTCGAAGGGCCGGCCTGCGGCGAAATCACGCCGGAGGCTTGCACTTCCATCGCCGGTGCGGTAAAAGAACAGTTCGCGGGCACGCGTCCCCAAACCCAAGATGATCCTTCAAGACGACAGGAGACCCACCATGAGTCCACTGGGAGCGGATATTACCGCCGAACAAGCGCAGGCCGTGCTGGAAGCGGCGCGCAAGAAGGCTGAACAACTCAAGCTGGCGATGAACATCGCCGTTGTCGACGCGGGGGCCAACCTGAAGGCCTTCCTGCGGATGGACGGCGCCTGGCTGGGCAGCATCGACATCTCGCAGAAAAAAGCGCGGACGGCGCGGTTCTTCGACATGAACACCGGCGAGATCGGCAAACTGAGCCAGCCGGGCGGCTCGCTCTACAATATTGAAGTCTCCAACGGCGGACTGATCACGTTCCCCGGCGGCATTCCGCTGAAGATCGGCGATACGGTGGTCGGCGGGATCGGGGTGTCGGGGTCGACCGTCGAGAACGACCACGAAGTGGCGAGCGCCGGCGCGGCCGCGTTGAAATAAGGCCCGTCGCGCGGCCAATACGACGAGCCCCGGGCGACATCGCCCGGGGTTCGTTTACATTCGTCCCTCGTCCTCTTCCTCGTCCTCGATCTGCTACGCTCCGCCCAATGCTTCCACATTGATGTATTTCTCGGCGATCGCGGTCAGCTTGCGGTCCGCGTTTTTCTCCTCGGCCAGCGTCTGCTCGAGCAGCGTCGCCACCTTGTTCTCCTTGAGCAGCTTCGCGAACGAAACCAGCGTGCCGTAGCTCGCCATCTCGTAATGTTCGACTTTCTGCGCCGAGGCGATCAGTCCGGCATCCTTCACGATCGGCTCGGCTTCCTCCTCGATCAGCTCCTCGCCCTCGGAGACGAGGCCTTCCATCGCTTCGCACTTCTTGCCGCGCCTGGGCAGTTCGAGCAGTGCAAAGGCTTCCTCGAGCCGTTCCACCTGACCCTTCGTCTCGTCCAGGTGCGCTTCGAGGGCTGCCCGCAATTCATCGGTGGCGGCCGCGCGCGCCATCTTCGGCAGCGCCTTCACAAGCTGCTTTTCAGCGTGGTAGATGTCCTTCATTTCGTCGACAAACAAATCGCGCAATGACTCAATGCTCATGGCGGAACTCCTCCTGGATAAAAACAAGTCGCTTGTTTTTTTCATGTGCGCGACGGTCATGTCGCGACGCACGATTGCGGGGGAGCAATTCATGTGCCAGCCGCCGAGAACAAGGAGAAGCTCAGGCGCGGGTGGAGAAAACGTCAAGAATCGGGCCGCAAAGCAGCGAGAGGCCTGGAGAGAGGGAAGAAGCACGAAGTTCGAATTTCGAAATCCGAAACTTATTCAGACCCCTGAATTTCAAAAACAAAAGAATGCACGGAATATCTACCTTAGGAAGGTGCAGCAGTACTCCAGATCCGATACCGCTGGCCTGGACTCTGGAAAGCAGCCCCGCGGTAAGACGGAAATCTCAGCCTTATTCGCGCGTTTCCACGATGTGAAGTGCTTTCAGGGCGGCGCTGGATTTGGAAAGCAGCGGCGCGAGGCCGCGATCAAGGGTGACGAGTCGACCACCGCAATGCACGGCCATCCCCAGCAAGTAAGCGTCGGTCACTTGGCGGTGGCCAACAAGAAGCTCGGAGGGAATACGTTCATCAAGACCAGCGGAGCAAGTTGATGTCAAGATGCCAGCGCATCGTGATGACGCCTCGGCGGGTGATGCCAGCGGTCGTGGATCCAGACCCACTGATCGGGCCGGCGGCGGATCTCGCGCGCGAGGACGTCGGTGTAGGCCTGCGTCAGCCGGCGGACCTCCTGCTCCTCGGGGGCGTCGGGGTCGGGCCAGATGCACGGATGGCCGCGCAGGATGTGGCGCCGCGGGTCCTCGGCCGTCCGCTCGATCGTGTAGGGGCAGATCGGCGCGCCGGTGCGCCAGGCGATGACGGCCGCGCCCGACGGCGTCAACGCCGGCCGCCCCAGAAAGTCGACATGGATTCCCCGCACGCGGCGCGTGTCCTGGTCGGCGAGCACGGCCAGCATCCAGCCGGCGCGGAGGCCGCGCAAGATCGTCCGCACGTCGTTTTGCGTGACCATCTGGAAGCCCCACCGCTGGCGCATGCGCACGACGAAGTCATTGAGCAGCGGATTGCGGATCGGCGTCATGACGACCAGCGCCGGGTAATCGATCACGAGCCGGAAACTGGAGGAGAGCAGCTCCCAGTTGCCGAAGTGGTAGGCGACCATGATGATCCCGCGGCCGGCCCGCTCCCCTTCGCGGATGTGCTCGATCCCCTCAACGCGGACGCACGCTTCCAGCCGCGGGCGGTCCCAGCCGGACGAATGCAGCCATTCGAGCGCGTTCATGCCGAGCGAACGGAATGTCGCGCGCGCCAGCCGCCGCGCTTCCCGTTCGTCGGGCGCGATGCCGGTCTCGCGAAGCTGGCGCATGGCCAGCCGCCGCAGCCCGCCGCATACGAGATAGCCCAGCGAGCCCGCCGCGCGGCCCAGCGCCAGGACGAGCGCGTGCGGCAGCCGCGCGAGCACCCGGCGCAGCCCCTCGACCAGCCCGTAGAGCAGCCGGTCGGTGAGCGGCCGCAGGCGGCGCCGCAGACGGCGTTTTTTGAATCGGGCGGGGCGGGGCATCAGGCGCGACCCTTGCCGTTGAATGATCGCCGGGGCCCTGGGAGCAGGGCGCGCGGCGTTTCCTACATTCAACACGCCGCCTGATTTTGTAAAGGGTCATCAAAATCGGTCGGAGCGGGCGGATACGCCGGATCGGTCGGAGCATGCGGGGACGCGCGCGCTCAGCGCGAATCGCCTTCGACCAGCACCGACGCCAGCAGCGGGACGCGCATCATCTCGAGGGAGCGCCGCATCTCGTCCACCTGGCCGCGCCGGCAACGCCCCGCCGCGACGACCATGACGGCGGCATCGGCCCGCGTCGCCAGCAGCGCCGCGTCGGGATAGCGCAGGATCGGCGGCGCGTCGATCAGGATGAAGCGGAAATTCTCGCGCAGCACGCGCAGCACCCGCGAGCAGTGCTCCGAGAGCATCAGCGCCAGGAAATCCACGTCGGTCGATCCGGTCGACAGCAGGGAGAGCGCGCGGAGCGGGGTGGGGAACAGGGCGTCGACGAATTCCGCCTCGCCGCGGATCAGTTCGCTTAGCCCCGGGACGGCAACGCTCGCGTCGCGGTGCGACGGATTGTAGCGCCGGACCATCTTTTCCAGCGCCGGCGTCCGGTAATTCGCGTCGACGATCAGCACGTGCCCCTGATCCATCAGCGCCAGCCCCAGCCCGACCTGATACGCCGTCGACGTGACGCCTTCGCCCGGGCCGGCGCTGGTGAACAGGATCGTGCGGTCCTGGTCGGCCAGACCGGCGCGCAGGCGGACCGCCAGATGGCATGCCTCGTCGCGCACGGCGGGCCGCAGCGCCTCGTACTGGCGCAAGACCTCATCCAACTGGGCCGCGTTGAGCAGCCCCATTTCGATCATCAGCAGGCCGAGCCGGCGGTTCTCTCCCTGCGCGCGGCGACGGCGCTGTTCGTCGAGCGCCTCGATCACCTGCTCGGGCGTGACGAAACCGAGCCGCGCCGCGGTGGCGCCCAGCGGTTCGTTCGCCGCCAGCGAGTTGGTGATGGGTGAATTCATCAGGCCGTCTCCCTCTCGGGGCGGATCGCCGCCGGCGCGGCGTGGGCCTTATCCTCAAAATCGTTGAATTGGGTTCCCAGCTTGATCGACCCGAGGAAGAGGACATCGGGGATCTCGGCCAAGTCGCGCGCCGTCAGGATCCAGTCAGCCCGGCGTTCGGCCATGAGCGCCAGCCCGAGCCCCAGCAGCAGGCCGAGCGCCGCACCCCAGCCGACGATCGTCCGCTTGGGCGGCCACGCCGGCACGGTCGGCAGACTCGGTCCCTCCACCAGACTGAGCCGGACGGCCGCGTGCCCGATGGCATCCTGCAGCCGATTGCCGGTCAGAAACTGCGAAAAGGTGAGGAACTCCGCCTCCGCCAGACGCCGTTCGCGGCCGGCCTCGGCCTGGCGCGATTCCCCGGTCTCGAGCTGCGCCAGTTGCTCCTCGATTCGCGCCGCCTGGTCCGCCAACGTCCTGGCCCGTGCTTCGAGCCCTTCGCGCTGCATCGTCTCCAGCCGCACGATCTCCTGGTCCAGCCTGCGCACCTGCGTGGAAGCGGGGGTATAGAGATTCAGCAGGTTGATCCGATCGATCTGAAGCTGCGCGATCCGGCGCTTGACGAGATCCAGCGTCGGATCGGCCAGCAGGGGGGGCTCCGCCGGCGCCGCGCCATCGGCATCGAGCACTTCGCGATTGACCCGCGCCAGTTCCAGTTCGCGTTCAGTCGCGTCGCGCTCGCGCTCAATTTCATGCAGCCGGTCCAGCAGCAGGGCGCGCTGCTCTTCCAGCGAGATGATTCCGTATTGCGCGCGTGTTTCCTCCCATTCGCGATCCGAAGCGGAGAGCCGCCGGCGCGATTGCTCCAGTTCCTCCTCAAGAAGGTGGGGAACGAGCTCCTCCTCATCAGTCGCCAGGCCGGCCTGGATCCGCGCCTGTTCGGCGATCAGCAGATCGAGCGCCTCGCGCGCCAGCTCCGGCCGCGCCAGGCAGAGGCCGACCCGGATCAACGCCGAACCGTTCTCCTGAGAGACATGCAGTCCGCGCTGGAGCTTGCGCAGCGCGCGGTCCGCTTCCGTTTCGGCCTCGGCCAGCCCCAGGGCGGCCATCAGTTTATACCAGGCATCATCGGCCCCGGCCACGCCGCGGCGGGCGTAGTAGCGGATCGCCTGGAGCAGATTGGCGGGGGGCGGCGAGGCCGTTTGCAGCTCGGCCGCGCCGAGCCGTTCCGCGACGCGATGGAGCAGATATTTCGACTGGAGCAGCACCATCTGCGTGCGCACGTCGGTCTGACCGACGCCGGCCAGTCCCGTGGCCTGAAAGACCGCCGGCGGCGTTCCCACCGGCTGCACCAGCAGACGCGCTTCGGAACGATAACAGGGGGGGAGCGACTGCGCGAGGATCCAGGCAAGCAGCGCCAGGATCAGGGTGGAGAGGATGACGCGACGCTTGCGCCGGCGTAGCGCGCGCGCGCCGGCCGTCAGCCAGGCAAGACGGCCGCGACCGGCAACGGGAGCAGAGGACATCGCGTGCATGAGGCCTCGGGAGCAGGGTTCCGCCTGGGCGCGGAACCGTGATTGACCGTCAAGATCTTAACGGCGCCCGCGGAGGCAAACTTGAATTTGAAATCTTGAGCGGTGTTCACAAGAGGGAACAGTCGCCCCCCGTTGCCCCCATTTCGCGGGGTCATGGAGCATTTTACGCCCCGGCGCCAGCGCGTCAACGGAACGTCAGGCCGGCGACCCGTCCTTTGTCTTCGTGCCTGACGAAAATCAGCGTTTTTGGAAGGGACAGAAGGCGTCGTGACGACGTCACTCGAGAATTCGTTCCCTATTCTCGGGATTGCGAGGACCCGTTCTACCGTCCCTACGGGACTCGGTCGCTGGGTCTCCCGGTTCCCGCCACTGAAGGGGCGGGCTGAAGTCTACCGTCCCTACGGGACTGGGTCGCTGGGTCTCCCGATTCCCGCCACTGAAGAGGCGGGCTGAAATCTGCCGTCCCTACGGGACTCGGTCGCTGGGTCTCCCGGT
>Ga0116161_1001460_pt1 | contig 24267 bp, 23 predicted proteins | sample AD_JPNAS3_MetaG_FD_89877 | JGI IMG/M metagenome (GOLD analysis project Ga0116161, IMG submission 89877) | Active sludge microbial communities of municipal wastewater-treating anaerobic digesters from Japan - AD_JPNAS3_MetaG | ecosystem: Engineered > Bioreactor > Anaerobic > Digestate | place... | reverse complement strand
GACGAGCAACTGCAACGGGCCGTTGAAGAGTTAAACCACAGACCCAGAAAAACCTTAAACTACCGAACGCCTGCCGAAGTCTTATTCAATTCAATAATTGCATTTCAGCCTTGAATCCGCCAGGTAAAAAATTAGATATAAAAGTTGAATTTTCTCAATTGATCCTGTACAATACTCCTGCGTGCCGAGGTAGCTCAGTTGGTAGAGCAGCGGACTGAAAATCCGCGTGTCGCCAGTTCGATTCTGGCCCTTGGCACCATTTCCATATCACTATCACCCCTGCAATCATTGGCTGAAACGCTGGTGGATGCGGGGGTTTTCTTTGGTGATGACTTGGAGGAATTATTGCGTATAATGCCAATAGTGTCCTTTAATTGACCTTCAGAGCTGTCCGCAGGGGTAACACCAGGGGTAACACAAGAAACCGCTTTCCGTGTTTCTTTCGCCCCGCTCCGGAGTTCAGGCAAAAGGTTCACCGCTTGCGCTTTGTCCTTCAGTGTTGCATGAACATATACCTTCGCCGTGATGTGTGGTGTGCTATGGCGCATCAGCTTCTGTGTGGTGGTGATGGGGACCCCCGCCCGTGCAAGTTCCGTCCCGAAGAAATACCTGAGGGAGTGAAGATCAATCACCCGGCCTGAGGCATCTTCAATCTTTACCTTGGCAATCTCACAATCTTTCTTGAAGTTCTTTGCCAGGGACTGAGGGAGGTTATCAAAGAAGGGTTTGTCATTGAATGCGCCGGGGAAGGCCGTGCTTTCGCCTGTGAGCCCTTCCAGTCGCTCAGCCATATAATCACTCATGGCTTGCTTCAATTCGCTGTTAAGAGGAATCTGAGCCCCTTTACGGTTCTTCTCATTCTCTGCTTTCAGAGTGATGATGCCCGCCGTCAAATTGATATCACCGATGGTGAGAGTGCGACACTCATTCCACCTGAGGCCTGTCCCGGCCATTACCTGATAAACCGTTGCCCGGGTGTGTCCCTTCCGGAGAAGCGCCTTCCTGGTATCTTCCGACAAATTGCACTCACGCCCGGCAACACCGCTTCCGCTCAATGCCGCTTGCAATGGTTGGATCCGTGCCGCCTGGATAATCTTTCTCAACTCTTCCGCTGTGATGGGCCGCCGCTCATAGGCCCGCACTTGTCGCCCGGTCCACTTCAGTTCCTGAAAAGGATTCGCCGGCAATAGAGCCTGAGCAGGGGAAGCACACCAGCCCCCGAAGTCCCGCAAGGCAACCACGGTCTTTTGACAGGTCCGGGAAGATATACCGTCCCGTTCCACTCTTGCCCTGATCCAGGCATTGGCATCAACGGTGTTCATATCCCCCAGGGTGCGCCACTTGCAAGCCTTAGCCGCCCTGGTGATGATGGAGCCTGTTTCATTTACATGAACTTTACTTCTTCCCTGCATGGTCTTGAATGCTTTGAAGTCTTTTACAGCGCCCCGGATAGCCTGGTTCTTTTTGTCGGCCATGGTGACTTCCGACAGGGTAGCCACACCCGCTTTAATCCGCTCCACTTCCGCTTCTTTATCGGCAAGCCATTGTTGGGCCATGGCCTTATCCCGGCAACCTGTGGTAGCCTCCTGGATAACGCCCAAGGCATCACGCCAACGGGCCCGGTAAATGGAAGACACCGCTTCAATGCGCCCGTCTTTGATAACAGCCGTATGGGTGATTCCTCTGGACTTCCACCGTGCCTTCTTTATTCCCCTGTATGTGAAGACTTCAGCGCCTTCAGGGATAGGCCGCCGCCGCTTGGGTTTGAAGATACGTCCCATTACTTCCCCTTTCTCTCTTCCTGTTTCACCAGGGTAAGCCCGAAGTACTCAGCCAATACATCCAGATTATCCGAATGCAGAGCCCTTCCTCTCATGAAGAAGTTGATGCTCATTCTGTCCACCCCTGTTTCAATGGACAGCCGCCGTTGGGAAATACCGCTTTCCCGAATAGCTTTTCTAAGAAGGTCTGTAACAGTTTCTTTCTTCATGATGATATAGTATCATACCTCCTCTTAGATTGCAAATTGAAAACCATTAGATACTCTGTCAATGCGGGTGTATGGGGTGACGATAGGAACCCCTACCCCCTGACTAGGTATCTTATGCTACTACCTGTATACCTATATAGGGAGGTAGTAGTGGGATAATTTTTTATCAGGGTATCGCAAGACATTTTCCTTGCCTTCCGTTCCGCGGAGTTTCTTTAAGAGCATCGGTTTGAATCGCCAAACGATAGACCTTTAATGCATCTCGTTTGTCTTTCAAGGATAAGTGTTCAAGAAGATCATTCATATAGGGGCCTTGTCCGTTGTTTATGCCGCCCCAAGTAATTTCATAGTGCGGGTTGTCTTTCACAAACTCCACTAACTGGGGGACATACTTACCAAAGCAAGCAAACTGGATATCCGCCAGATTGTTCCGCCTTTCTTCTCGTTCAGTCGCTGTCACCTCAGCCACCACACCGTCGGCGCGGCGCTCCAGAAAGAATGAGCATCCCGCCCCATGGGTGTTTTTGGTGATGCGTCCCTGGATGAAAGGGGAAGTCTCTTCGCCGTCTTTGTCTTGCGCAAGATTCAGGATCCACCGCGCACCTCCTTTTAAAGCACTTGCTCCACGCCCGGCGGCAGCATCGAGTTTGTGGGATCCCTCTTTAGAAGTGTGGTGAACCAGAAGGATGGTGCAGCCGGTTCGTTTCGCCATACTTCTGAGATTGGTTACAAAAGCCCCTACTTCCGCATTACTGTTTTCATCATCCAGGCCACCCGCCGAAGCCACAGGGTCTATAATCACCAAATCCAACTTGTCTTCAATCATGGCCCGCTCCAGTCTCTTCAGGGTGCGCGTTGGAGTCTTCTCCCCGCCGTAGCCCCCTGCTTGTCTGAAAAGGCCTTCTTTGGGAAGAGGGACAAAGTGCAACCAGCCCGATTCTTCCAGAGCCGCATAATCCACTTTATCGCTGCATACTCTGTCCATGCGGGTTTTCAGGTCTGAGGCGTCTTCTTCGTAGGACACATAGCAACACCGAAGCCGTTTCCCGAGTTTGGCGCCTATACTCTTGATATGCATAGCTTCGCCCCGTGCATATCCCGTGACAAGGTCCAGTATGATGAAGCCCTTGCCGATGCCGTCGCCGCCGATGATGACGCCGAAGGAGCCTTTAAGCGGTCCATTGTTGAAGATGGGTGGCCCTTGTGGCGGCGCAAGATGTATCTTCTTATACAGCACTGGTAGAGTCCCCGCCTGGTCGATGGCCTGGAGCCGCTCCATCAGTGCGCCTCTGTCGTCTTTGTGTGCTTTTGTTGCGGCCCGTGTCGCCTCCCTCTTCCACTGCTCCAACGCCTCCCGCGCCAGCTCCTGGACTTCCTCTTCCGTGATCTTGCTCGAGTCGTGGATACTCTGAAAAGGGAGGCTGTTCTGGCTGTACCATGCTTCCAGTTCCGCCCATTCCTTTTGTTCCAGGGTGTCCGTGCCGATAAGTACATCAACGGCAATTTCAAAGAAAGCTTTGTGGCTTTTGCATACATCAAGCAGGAGCACCGGCACCCGGGAATCTTTGGCGCGTTGCATGGCACTTTTGATAATGCCTTTCACTTCCGAATCAGGCAAGCCGCTTTTCTCATTAGCTTTATTCATGAAGTCGATAATTACCGAATCGGGGCAACGGAGTTTCAGAAGCTCACAGGCCAACTTGAAGAGCCGGTCATTGCGCTCACCTTCCGGCGCACCATTGGAGATAAGGTCCCATGCTGCAGCACTCAGCCCAACACCTGGCGGCAAGAGGAAGGTTGTTGAAGTAGAGCGCTCAACCTGGCTTTTCTTCAATCCGTTTACAGCCGCCTTCCAGAAAGGGGCCAGCCATTCCCCTGCATCGTCCAGAATGTTGATTCCCACATCACGAGTTTCATCAGTGTTCAGGATGACCGCCGGATCCAGTTCCACGAACTCAGATGCCAGGTAGGGAACTTTGAGTTTCCCGCTTTCCGGGTGCTGGGTATTGGGGAGCCGGAATATCCGTGCATGGTCATAGATCTTCAGATCCACTGTTTCACAGCCTTCAGCAAGTTTACCAACAACGGCCCGGCATATCTTCCCGAAGTCTTCCGAAGGCACAGCGCAAGAGGGTAAGGGGAAATAGATATGCGCCCCTTTGTTTCCACTAAAGCAAGCAATGACTTTATCCAGACTCGCCCTGTGAGAAGCTTCACAGCGCCTCAATACCTCCTGAGCTTCTGCTATGGCGTTTGCCGGATTGTCTTTGCAATCAAAATCCATGTGCAAAAAATGGCCCCTCACTTCACCGGGGTATTGGGCATTGGTGCCCTTCTCTTTGTAATGCTTTGTGAAGTATTCGCCATACGTGAACATGGACAGATAGGCTTCACCGGTGCCTGTGCACGCCGTGCCTTCACCGTCTTCGTTGCAGGCAAGATAATCTTCAAAGACATCTGGCCAGTCTGTGACAAGCTCCCGCTTGCCGACAACACCGCCCCGCACAATTACCCCGAAACGGTAAGCTTCTGATACACTTTGTGTGGTCTTTGTTTTTGGTCGGGTTGTTGCTGCAGCCCGGCCTTCTTTTTCCAGGGAAGTTCTCATGATCTTTACCCCTCTTCAATTCAGCCAATATAGGGCTGTTTCAGAGTCTTAACCTCTTCAGCCATACATGAACCCGCCTGAGCCTTTGTTTTCCGTTTACTACCCCCTATAGACCCCTTTTTCCGGTATCCAAATCGATATGGATAGAGGGGACAGTCGGTAAACGTGCACTTCCTCACAGCACGGGCCGAAAAGCCACAACAGTCCAGGCAATATTCCCTGATAGCTTTCGCCCGGTCCGTGGCGGCGTATCCTTCCGGCACACCTCCCCCGAGTCGATAGGGATAAAGGGGATGTGTGGTTGAACGACATTCCCTTGCTTCATTGGCACTGCCGCCACACCACCACACGTACCATTTCCGGATAGCTTTGCTTCTGGTCATTGCTCTGCCCTCCACCCGGTCTTTCGGCAATGGGGACAGTCCGCTTTTATCCAGGCTTCAATGACATCAGACCGCCACCGGACAGAGCCGCCCATTCTCACAGGAGCAGGTATCGCCCCATAGTCCCGCATACGCCACACCGTGCGTGTAGTCACGCCCAACAGTTCGCTCACCTGAGCCACGTTCAGCAGTTTGGTTTTCATGGAGAAAACCTCCTCTTAAGCTTCAGGATTCACCAATTGAATCCAACTGCTATTGAGGTTTGAAAACTCTACGCCTGAATGTTTGTGACATAAGTTGTTGGTATATGACGGGTTGCGACTTAAGAACTCTCAGAGTTTCCAGAGTTACGTAACTCTCTTACCACTCTTCAGCGGGAAGGCTTTTAATGCTCCAGGGATCTTCCTCTTCCCCTTCCTCTTCCTCTTCCTCTTGGTTCAGTACCTCAGGGGCAATGCCACTATCAAGCCCTCTGTCCAAAATGTCTCTTGTCGCAACCTTGAACAAACCAACCCGGCAGATGAATGAATAGTCTTTCTTTAATACTGTGATCGGGTTGCCCTGTGCGGAAGGGAACAAAACTTTAAAGGCTTCTCTCAATACCTTTGCGCTACTTCTGACTGCCTCAAAGTCCTCTGCATCAAAGAAGCTTTTCCAGCCCTCTTCAGTCTCGGTTGCGATACCTGCCATTTTGTGAAGAAGTCGCCACGGTGCGTTACCGTCCCCTTTTCTGTCCCTACGCCCACCCTTGGGGTCACATGTGTTAATTTCATTCACCATAAGAAGGGTGTAAGGGATGCCCTTCCCATCTGAAAGCTTCTTGCAAAAGATAAAAGCGCCATCTTCCTGTGGTTCCGCAACCGCTAAATTCAGATCCTTCCACGCCTTCAGCTTTATAGCCCCTGCTTTCCTCTGAGCATCCATTTCTTTTTTGGTTCTGGGATTGTACCCTGTTCTCTTTTGTGGTGATTTCTTTTGTGCTTGAATTGCCTGGAGAAGTTCTTTATGACGCTGAGCCTCCGGATCGGGTGCTTTGGCTTTCCACTGCACCCACGCGCCGCTATCTTCTATGATTCGGTATAGGTTACGCTGAACGCCTTTGTGCCAATGGGGTTCTTCCTCTTCTTCTTCCACGAAAGCCCGCAAGTCTTTTTCTATAAAGTCTTCAGGAAGCAGGCCCGCAAGCACAAGGCACTTCATCCGGAAAACAGCTTCAGCTTTTCGACAATCAGGCTTCAGGACCACACGTTGCCACAAGTACCATGCTTCATCCGGAAGGGTCACACTCTCCACATCGGGAGGGGTAGAAGAAGCCAATCCTTCCAGAGTGCGGGTGTCCCTGTTTTCATATCGGGCAAGTTTGGGATTAATCCAGTCGTCCCACGGTCGATGTGCCCATTCCAGAGGGCCGGGGTCTTTAAGCCAATAGGACTTAGCCCACTTGATACCTTTGGGAGTCAACACCTTTGGAAGATCCCGAAGCTTAGGAGAAGGGAAGTCGGGTATAAGTGTTGTGGTGATCCACCGAACCCGGCGCGCCCATGTGTCTTCCACCAGGCCTTCCGGTGTGTCCCGTTCCCAGCAGGAAAAACAGTTACAGTCGCCGTCCCGTTCTAAGGAACAAATGAACGCCCGCTTATCCTTCAAGATGGCATAAGCCTCTGCAGTACCTTTGATGTAAGGCTTGCAGTAGTCGGGGAGCCAATGGTCTTTTTCGGCATGGTTTTCTCCTCTTGTTTTAGTCCTAAAGCATCACTGAAAGAACCAAAGTACAAAACATCTCTTGTCAGCCCACAGTTTTAGTGATAATGTTATCCCAATTTACGGAGCTTGTCAAAAATATATGTATTATTTTAAACTGTTAGATATCTAACATACTATAGACTTTCCTATTATAATGCGCACGCGTGCGAGAGGATCCTTATCTTCTGTTTCTGTAAGTTTGTGCGTGGGGGGTAAAATGATGCCGGCGGCATTGCAGTTATCTTGGATTTTATCTAGGCGCAATGCCGGGCAATCACAGTTCTTTTATTATGGCCGCCGTGTCTTTTCTGATTTGGCTGTATATGAAAAGAGGTTGCCTTTCAGCACATCTATTCATATACACTCGTTTTCGGCAAGAAGTATTTACGTTTTTTATAATTCCTCTAATAACATCTATTGTTATTTAAAATTCATTTCTTTACATCGCTTTTCAACAGATCTTCCTTGAAAAATAATTTTCGACTAAATAATCCAAAATTCCGTATTATAGAGAGAAAGTGTGCTATAGTTATATTCAACATACAATATAATTCTGCAACTGTCTACAGATCCAAACCGATTTTAACATTCAACGAGGAGGTAAATGTTATGCACGTTGTCGACATGGAGTTCCCAGTAACAGGAAATCGAATCGCCGCAGATCATGGGTATGCGCTGTATGGCTCCTTATCACGGCTTCTGCCAAACGTCCATCCTCAGGGCAATAAGAAGTCGTCTTCTGATAAAGACAGTCTGGCCCAGATTTTAGGGATTCACCCGATTAATGGACGGCTTTGCGGAGATCGCTCTCTTGAGTTAACAGCACAAAGCCGAATACGCTTTCGACTTCCTGCCGAATATATACAGGACTTTCTTCTTCTTACGGGAAAAATATTGAATCTTGACAGTGACCGTCTCACCCTGGGCGCACCAACCATTCGCCAATTGACACCTGCTCCGCGTCTGTATAGTCGCCTGGTAACCATCAAAGGCTATCAGACAGAAAATTCTTTTCTTGAAGCGGTTCAAGGGCAGCTTGCAGATTTGAATATCCACGGAATCGCCAGTCTGGTACCTCGTTCCGGAGAAGTCTCTCTGGAAGGGAAAAACATACGTACGGAAGGTGAAGAATTGTATATCAGGCGTACCTTACGTATTGCCGATCGCGAGATAGTTGGTTTTGCTGTGCGCGTGCAAGATCTGACAGCACAAGAATCGCTCGACCTGCAGATTCGAGGACTGGGCGGAAGAAGAAAGATGGGTTGCGGCATTTTCATTCCGGAGCGTAATTAATGACCGCAGCTACAAGTATTATTCTTGCGAAAAGCACGCGCTGTCCCACAGCACCGCTACCACACGAGACGCTTATGGGGCACTCCTCTGCCGTGGCAGATAGTTTTCAGGCGCTTTTCCTTCCAGACGGAAAGACTGGCTGGCTAACTGAACAATGGTTCACATTTTTCCAATTATCTCAGCAAGACCATGACATTTTTCTGCAGCATGGTCTGGCAGCCGCATGGCTTCACGATCTCGGAAAAGCCAACAATACCTTTCAAGCCATGCTTAGGCACAAGAGCCCAGGTGATGGTCTCAATCAGGCGTTATATCACGAATTCTTGTCCGGCATGATTCTGAGCATGCCTGAAGCGGGCATCTTTTTCCCTCAATCGCTTAATCTGGAATTATTGATTACGGTTGTCATGAGTCATCATTTGCGCTTTGACAGAAGCAGATTCGCAAAACTTGGTGTTCATAATACTTTCCAAATTAATGTGCCCGTCATAGAGTCTCTTTTAAATCAAGCCTTCCCCCCGCCGCCCGGTAATCCTTCGCTTTCTTTGTCTCTTTCGAAGCACTGGAGTTTTTATGAACAACCGGATACCTGTCAGGTTTACAAAATAGCGGATGCCTTAAGGTACCGCTTGGAAAAATATCATCGGCGGCTTCGCAGCGATAAGAAAGAAGTACGCCTTCTCCGGGCCCTGCGTGCGGCACTAATCATTTCAGACAGTGCAGGCTCGGGTATTACCAGGGAAAACAAAGAGGTGCGGGATTGGCTTCCTCCTTTATTCTCGAAGAATCAATCCCTCAGTGAAAAGGAAATCCTTGACAGTGTTATCACCCCCCGTATTAGCAGCATAACCCAAAAGCGGTCTTCCAGTTTTCAGTGGAGCGGATTTCAGGAGAAAGCAGCGGAGCTTCCGGACCGCACCTTGCTGATTACGCCTTGCGGCTCCGGAAAAACTCTTGCCGCCTGGCGTTGGATAGCGGCCCGCTTGTCTGCCAGGCCTGCTTCCCGTGTCATTTTTCTTTATCCGACCCGTGCCACTGCTGCCGAGGGATTCCGCGATTATGTTTCATGGGCGCCGGAGAGCGATGCCGCCTTGATTAGCGGTTCGGCAACCTTTGATTTACAAGGCATGTTTGATAATGCCTCAGATGATCGCCGCGGTCGCTCCTATCTTACAGAAGAGCGTCTGTTTGCTCTGGGATACTGGTCCCGGCGCATCTTCTCTGCAACAGTAGACCAGTTTCTGGGTTTTATTCAGAACGTCTACGCCTCAATCTGTCTTCTTCCTCTTCTGGCAGACTCTGTGCTTGTGCTGGATGAAATACACAGCTATGACAAAGGATTGTTTGACGCTCTGAAAGCCTTTCTTAAAGAATTTAATCTGCCGGTGCTTTGTATGACTGCAAGCCTTCCCGGTGACCGCATCTGCCAGCTCACCGAAGAATTAGGCCTGCGTTTATTTCCTGATCCTGTCCATCATGGAGATGAACATTTCCCGGATCTACAGGAACGTTCCGATAAAGAGCGCTATAAAGTGACGCTTCTGGCTGGCGAGGATGAAGCGCTGAAAAACGCTCGTCAGGCACTGGATCAGGGGCTCAAAGTTCTTTGGGTGGTCAACACCACGGAGCGTTGCCGCAGGCTGGCGGAAGAAATGAAAGCACTGTGCTATCACAGCCGTTTCCGTCTGTGTGACCGGAAAAAACAGCACGATCAGGTGATCAGGGCTTTTCAGGGCGAGAAGCAGGCTGTTTGTGCCGTTACCACGCAGGTATGTGAAATGAGCCTGGACTTGGATGCTGACGTTCTTATTTCGGAATATGCACCGATTACAGCACTGATTCAGCGTATGGGCCGCTGCAACCGACGTGATCTCCCTCAGAGCAACCGGATCGGCGAGGTGTTCCTTTATAAACCTGAAAATGATCTTCCCTACGATAAAAAGAGTCTCTCCGGTGTCACCTCTTTTGTTTCCGCACTGACTGAAAGACTCGTTACACAAAAAGATCTGGCAGAACTTCTCGGGCAGCTGGGCCCCGATCAATATGAAGCGGAACGCTGGCTGTCTTTTATCAACGGGGGCGTAAATGCCCTGTCCCGGGAGGAAAGTCTTCGCGACGGCATAGATTTTATGGTTCAGGCTGTCCTGGACAGCGATGTGCCTGCTTATCTCGAGCTTCGAAAACAACGCTCGCCGAAATCGGCGGGATTGCTGCTTCCGGTTCCCCGTCAGGAAGGAAAAAGAGACGCTCGCCTTCCCGACTGGCTTCATATTGCATCTTCAGAAAACTATGATCCCAACCTGGGCTACGGCCCGCAAGCACGAAAGGAAATCCTATGACTACCTCAATGATTCCTGAAAAAGCACCGCCTGGCGCAACGGATCAGGATAGCAAGCACTCTGAAGGCTTAGTTCTCCGCTACACCTTGCATGATCTTCCCACTGCTCAACACAAAGCAGGTCTTGCCGGATTGCTGCTGATGCTCGAATCTATGCGACGCAGAAAAATAGCTCCCATCCCCGAAGTAGTAGAAGTAAGTGCACATGGAGCTTCTATCAAAGTAACTGCCGAAAGCCTTCAGAGTGTTTTTGACGATTACTACGACGGAGCCAATATTGAAATTGCGTTAAAAAATAAACGAGCCGGAGAGGAGCCTCTCAGGGAAGATGAAAGTGAGACCATCGACGAAGACGGGAAATCCAAAATAGAAAAGAGGTTTATTTACGAAATTATTCAGCCCAAAGCCGCTTTTCTTTCTGCATTGAATGGTGATCAGGTAGCCTGGACCAAACTCTACAGAGAGGTCATGTGGAATATTCTCCGCGGTCGCCCTGCCACCCAGATACCCTATAAAACACGTCTGGAAGGAGTGCAGCAAAATGAATCTGAAAAGCTGTGGCAGGCACTCGAGAAATCTCAGGCTAAAAAGAAAGGCCCATCCCTCATGCCGATTGCCAGTTCTATTTTTATTGGAGCTCAGGCGGAGAGTGCCGAAAAGATTGGCTTTCAAGGGATACCCGAAGAAAACCTTCTTCTTCATTTTTGGCCACTGGCTTCCCGCATTTTCTGTCCGGCAACGGTAGATCTTGACGGAAAAACAAATGATGTCGGATTTGTCCTGGTCATTCCCGAGCCTCTCGACCTGCAGTATTTTTGCGAAAACTGTCTGGAGATGCTCGCTAGTTTAGGGCCCGAGCTGTCTGGGTACCGACCATCCGCAGCCCGAATCGACGTGCCTGCAGAAGGCGGACTTGAGTATCTGGGTGCTCTTGCACGCCATCGTGCTGATGGTTCCTTCCGTTTTAGCGTTTCCGCTGTGGAAAGCTATCACCTGGAAAAAGTTGGTAACAACGTACAGATGCACGGTATGCAGCGTATTGAGGCTTCCCGCCAGATTTTAGACCGCTACGAACGTTTTAAACAGAATTTCCGTAACGGTCTTTTCAAAGTGCAGCACCTGGCTAATTTGCTTGCCGATGCGCCCTGGTACCGGGGATTTATTTCTGTAATGGCCTTTATGCCCGCCAAATTTTTTATTCAAAAGACAGGGGAAACTCCGGGAAAGCTTTCTTTTTTCGGGAGAGATGCCTGGTATGCGTTTTCTCTGCTGCAACCCAACAACCCCACAAAAGGAGGACAACCGATGAGTGAAGAGATGAAAGATGAACTGCTGGCACAGCGTGTGTATGAGGTGGTGCGCACCTATGTCATGTCCAGAACAGAAGATAAAAGTGGCATCACCTATGACTCTTTTAAGGAGAACCGCGATGAAAACGGCTATGTAAAGACCCCTGAGTCTTATCGCGATGCAAAAGAGAAAGTATGTATGGACGCCTTTCTTGCGATCCGGGGCCGTACTGAGCAGGATTTTGTCGAATACTTTGCCGGAACTCTGTGCTCTGTTCCCCAGAATCTTAAGAAAGACCGTTATGTGGAAATTTCCAACGCCCTGTTTACAGAATGGGAAAAAGTCAAGACTCTTTCCCTTCTTGCCCTGTCTGCTGTTTCCTGGTCCTTTAAACCCATAACCTCAACCTCAACCTTTAAAGAAGACTGAATCAGTCAAGGAGTATCACCATGAATCTATTTGCTACTGTTCTGACCCATGCCGCCCCAAGTGCCAACTACCGTGGCGAAAGTGCCGAAAATCGCGCCGTCATTCAGAAAATCACCAAAGACCGCTTTGAATACGCCATTATCTCACCCGAAGCCATACGCAATGCGCTCCGCGAAGGGCTGCGGGCGCTGGGACTTCCCTGCAACAGGGAAAGACTCGAAGATGAAGAGCAGCTTGCCGTTCAGTTCACCACCTTCCCCGATGCCGAAAAATGGGCGGATGATTTTTTTATGGGCTGGCTGGTAGCGGCAGGCTCCAAGGATCGGACAAAATATTTGAAAGAAATCAAAGAAAAAGAAGGAAGAGATCCCGCTGCCTTCACCTTTAAACGGGACTCCATCTTGCGCATGAACATGGCTGTCGCTCTGGAGCCATATAGACACAACACCGTTTTTACGCAATCGCCCCAGCAGCTGAACAGCCCCTGGCAGAATGCCCAGAATTCCCAGTTGCTTCACAGGGAAACTGTTTTCACGGCCTATCAGTATCCCTTTGCGTTGAACCTTGAAGATTGCCGAAAGAAGCCGGAGTGGACCCGTGCCTTGCTCCGCGCCATCAGCCAGCTGAACAATGTAGCCGGTAATCATGCACGGAGTTACTTCGAAATGGCGCCGGCAAGTGTGGTTGTCCGCTTGACCCCCTGCCTGGCTGCCGGCTACAACACCTATGGATTTGAAATAGCCGACCGCACGCAAACGCATCTCTTCCCGGAAGTGGTGGAAGGCATTCTGGCCGGTGATTTTCCCGGCAATGAATTTTATCTGGGCGGTAAACTGGTGCGCGATATGGACGAGAAGACTTCCAGTACGCTGAGTCAAAAAGGCACAGTACTGGATCGCAATGCCGCAAGGCTTCTGGATCTGGTGGGTGATCAGGCCTTTGCGGCAGGAGAACAGTCATGATCAGTCTCTATGTCGAAGCGCCTTTTGCGGTGTTTCGGATATTCACGGCCGGATATTTCAGACCTACCGCCCGGTTTATGCCTCCTTCATCGGCATATGGCCTGCTCCTGAATATTGCCGGGATAGAGATGCGATGGGACGACGGAAAATCGGAAATGACACTGATTCGCAGCAGCGGACTGCCCGGATGCCGTCTGGCACTGGGCACTCCTGCTGCCCCTGAAGTCAGAGTGCTCTATCAGCAGTTACACAACTACCCGGTTGGCGCGCACCGCAAAGAAAATGCTGACCGCTGCAAAGGCAGCAAGTATAACATCAAACCTGTAAAGCGGGAGCTGCTCTGTGATCTGAAAGCCTACATCCTGGTCGATGGAGAAGAATCATTCGAAGCTGCTATTCGGGACGGACTCTCAGGTAAAGTCAAAAAACGCTATGGACTGCCTTTTCTGGGAGACAACAACTTTCTGCCCAACCGCCTTGATCTGACTTCTCCACCTGAGGAAATCCGCTGGTGGGAGCGTCTTGATGAAGACGCAGGGACAGAAGACGGCACGGTAACGACACGGATGACTCAATGTATTCATCGCAGCGATATGACCCAAACCCGCTCCGCTCTGTATATTCTGGGAAAACCACGGGCGGATGTGCCGGAGCGCGCTTGGACGGAGATGTATCTATGACCGAAATTCTGGAACTGCCAATTCGCGTCATGGCTCTCCATGCACTGGAATATTGCGAGCGCCTTTTCTACCTCGAAGAAGTGGAAGAGATCCGTGTTGCTGATGAACGCGTCTTTGCAGGCCGGGAACTTCATGAAACGTTGGAGCTGCAGGAAGGCGAAAAGCGGCAGGAATTTGAGCTGTCCAGTGACACTCTGGGCATCATTGGAAAACTGGATGCTGTTCGCCATCGGGAGGGCGGATGGGTTGTCTACGAACATAAGCGTGGACGCCCCCGCTCTCCCCTCCGGAAAGGTGAGCCTTACGAGGCGTGGGACTCCGATGCCCTCCAGCTTTATGCCTATTGCATGCTTCTGGAAGAACACCTCGGAAAACCGATAACGGAAGGCCGGATACGGTACCACGCCGAAAATATTACGGTGCGCCTTCCTCTGGATGATGCCGCAAGATGCAAAGTGAATCAGGCAGTTGCTCGCGCCCGCGAGCTCCGTTCTTCTCTCAAGCGGCCCGCTGTAACAGCTAATGAACGCCTCTGTATCCGCTGTTCCCTCGCGCCGGTATGCCTGCCTGAAGAAGAGCGGCTGGCCTGTGATCCGGACTGGGAACCGCTCCGGCTCTTTCCGAGAAAACAGGAAAATACTGTACTTCATGTGACGACTCCGGGAGCACGAGTAGGAAAAGCAGGTGATCAGATCTCTGTTACGACGCCGGATGGCGAAATACAGAAATTTCCCTTGGCGCAGATAGAGTCAATGGTTATTCACGGATACGGCCAGGTTACCACGCAGGCCCTGCAGTTATGTGTGCTGAACCGGATCCCGGTACATTGGATGTCTGCTTCCGGGTTTTATATAACAGGCGCCGTTCCTGATTCGGGCCAGGTACAGCGGCGTATTCGCCAGTACGAAGCATTGCGGGATGAGTCTTTCAAAATGTCACTTGCGCAAAAACTGGTACACGCAAAAGTGGAAGGGCAGCTTCGTTATCTCCTGCGTGCAACCCGCAGCGCACCGCGGTCCGAAGCAATCACAAAAAGTATCTCCGATTTGCGTAAAAGTCTTGCTGACATCGTGAAAGCAGAAAGCCCGGATGTGCTCCGGGGACTGGAAGGCATGGCGGGTCGGGCGTGGTTTGCTGTTTACCCGAACACACTGCTGGCTGCAGGTGCTGGAGAAGAATTTCAGATTAAAGGACGAAGCAGGAGACCGCCTCAAGACCGGTATAATGCTTTGCTCAGCTTTGGCTATGCTCTGCTGCACAGGAGTGTCATGCAGGCACTGCTCACAGTCGGGCTGGAGCCGGCTTTCGGCTTTTATCACACGCCGCGCTCGGCAGCCCACCCGCTGGTTCTCGATCTCATGGAGCTGTTCCGTGTACCGCTTTGTGATATGCCCGTGCTGGGAGCAGTCAACAGAAAACAATTCGATCCAAAAGTGGATTTTTCCTTTGCACCGGGCAGGGTGTGGCTGTCTCAGGAAGGCAGAAAAAAAGCAGTGCTCCTCTATGAACGTCGCCTGCAGGAACTCTGGAAACATCCCGTCACAGGTTACTCTCTGGAATATGGCAGAGCCATTGAACTCGAAGCGCGCCTGCTGGAAAAAGAGTGGACAGGAAGCCCGGGACTTTTTGCCCGGGCAAGGCTGAGGTAATCCATGAAACATTGGTTTTTAATTTCTTACGATGTCCGGGACGAAAAAAGACTGCGAAAATGCGCACAAACTTTGGAAGGCTACGGACAACGCATCCAGTTCAGTATCTTTCGGTGTTACCTCTCAGAAAGAACGCTCCAGCGTCTGCGTTGGGAATTGAGTACCATACTTCATCTCGAGGACGACCTTCTCGTTGTGCGATTGTGCAACAGCTGCGTGGCTTCCATAAGGGCAAACAACGAAAAAACACAATGGCCTGACGATCCGCCAGGATGCATTGTCATCTGATAAATACAGGATTCAAGTACCGCCCCGTGAAATGCGGCAAATACGCCAAAACATAATTTTGTTCTGTAAAAGCAGTACGAATCCGATTTATCAACGCTTTTTGATACTTGAATCATACTTTCAAGACATAAGCTTTTCATTTTAAAGAGGTTATAAAAAACATGGCCATGAACACGACAAAAAGAAAGCCTGAAAAAAAAAGCACAAGCAGGGTGCTTGAAAACACCCCACTCAAAAGACTGATAATACTCACTCAAATGAAAAAGCTCTCTGTTTTCCCCTCTGATGCCGAAAGGCGTTGAGCACTATCAAAGATACGTCTTGCGATACGCCATTAGTAACTGTTTTCCCCTCTGATGCCGAAAGGCGTTGAGCACATTTCCTTTCCCTCCTAAAATTGGGAAAGAGAAAACTGTTTTCCCCTCTGATGCCGAAAGGCGTTGAGCACTGCGCATTTCCAGCCGAGCCAGTCGCGCCCCTCTGCCTGTTTTCCCCTCTGATGCCGAAAGGCGTTGAGCACCGCAACAGGCTTCTGGCGATCGAAGTAGTGAGCCTTCGCCTGTTTTCCCCTCTGATGCCGAAAGGCGTTGAGCACCAATATAGATATGCTCCACCTGTACTGCAGTACCTCTGTTTTCCCCTCTGATGCCGAAAGGCGTTGAGCACTTGCGTTGACGGTCTTAATATACACACCGTCGAGATACACTGTTTTCCCCTCTGATGCCGAAAGGCGTTGAGCACGCGCCACCGATAGCGGGAAGTGTCGCAACCGGTTCCTGTTTTCCCCTCTGATGCCGAAAGGCGTTGAGCACGCAGAAAGTCGAAACGACCGGGGAGGAGTGGGAGGACTGTTTTCCCCTCTGATGCCGAAAGGCGTTGAGCACAGCGCCTGAATTATGAAGATATCGGGTTCAGGCTGCTGTTTTCCCCTCTGATGCCGAAAGGCGTTGAGCACCGCGGTCCCGCCGTCGTAGCGCAGCGTGAGTTTGCACTCTGTTTTCCCCTCTGATGCCGAAAGGCGTTGAGCACCGTGGTAGAATTGCGGCTCTTCTCCCGGAATATTGACGCTGTTTTCCCCTCTGATGCCGAAAGGCGTTGAGCACCCGTTCCTCCGCCTACGACCTCGTACGGCTTCAGCTCTGTTTTCCCCTCTGATGCCGAAAGGCGTTGAGCACTACCCAGCGGTCGGATCGTCGCGGTGTGTGACGAGCTGTTTTCCCCTCTGATGCCGAAAGGCGTTGAGCACCTGATCGCCGTCCCAGTGAATCCTCCACCCGACGCTGTTTTCCCCTCTGATGCCGAAAGGCGTTGAGCACTCGCCACAGGCGACACGTATGGCGTCGGCGTCAAGAAACTGTTTTCCCCTCTGATGCCGAAAGGCGTTGAGCACATCCAGAATTTCATCCAGTTCCCTGCTCTTCATTCGTCTGTTTTCCCCTCTGATGCCGAAAGGCGTTGAGCACGAATCGTCCCGCTTGACTGTAGGCTTGATGATCTCTGCTGTTTTCCCCTCTGATGCCGAAAGGCGTTGAGCACCGCATACGCAAGACATCGGTACCTACACTCAGTGCTGTTTTCCCCTCTGATGCCGAAAGGCGTTGAGCACGAGAGCCTCGCTTCGAGTGCCCGCTGTGCGGCGGAACTGTTTTCCCCTCTGATGCCGAAAGGCGTTGAGCACTCCCGGCGTTCCCGTGGGAAAAAGAACCGTCCTCAGAAGCTGTTTTCCCCTCTGATGCCGAAAGGCGTTGAGCACTGGCAGGAGCACGCAGAGCGGTGGGAGCCGATCGGGCTGTTTTCCCCTCTGATGCCGAAAGGCGTTGAGCACGCGTGTACGGTTCAGATGTCCAGAGCTCCCTCTCGACTGTTTTCCCCTCTGATGCCGAAAGGCGTTGAGCACTACCACTCAATCTTTTTCATGTCCGCGATTGCCTTCTGTTTTCCCCTCTGATGCCGAAAGGCGTTGAGCACTCATCTACGGTCAGGAGGGCGTTGGAAAAACAACGCTCTGTTTTCCCCTCTGATGCCGAAAGGCGTTGAGCACCGGACGCGTTGCCGCTGAACGCATTTATGGAACTCGGCTGTTTTCCCCTCTGATGCCGAAAGGCGTTGAGCACAACGACAGCTTTACGACGTTGTTAAAAGCGCTCGATCTGTTTTCCCCTCTGATGCCGAAAGGCGTTGAGCACAACAACCGTCAGATGTATATTATAATGAATGGTGGCTGTTTTCCCCTCTGATGCCGAAAGGCGTTGAGCACCACCTTGCCTCCGGCGCATCTCAACACAACCGCGTCTGTTTTCCCCTCTGATGCCGAAAGGCGTTGAGCACCTTGCGGGCGGCGGGTAACCATATCCATGATGCGCTGTTTTCCCCTCTGATGCCGAAAGGCGTTGAGCACTTCTTCTTTTTCCTTGTTCGCCGGCGTCACAGTCCACCTGTTTTCCCCTCTGATGCCGAAAGGCGTTGAGCACGAAACACAGCCTACTTTGAGTTGTGGATTCCTGGGGGCTGTTTTCCCCTCTGATGCCGAAAGGCGTTGAGCACTCGTATCCAGACATTGCGAAAGTCATCAGGTACCGCCCACTGTTTTCCCCTCTGATGCCGAAAGGCGTTGAGCACGTTCTTTATGTTGCCGGGTCTATGCAGCGTCCGGACTGTTTTCCCCTCTGATGCCGAAAGGCGTTGAGCACGAACTCCGGGTCGTCCCACACGTCTGCATCTACCACAACTGTTTTCCCCTCTGATGCCGAAAGGCGTTGAGCACGGTCGATCTCAGCCCAAAAAAGGCATGTTCCACGTCTGTTTTCCCCTCTGATGCCGAAAGGCGTTGAGCACAGCTCGTCGGCTCTGGCGTCGTCGACATTGCGCGATCTGTTTTCCCCTCTGATGCCGAAAGGCGTTGAGCACGCTGTGATCTGACGTTTCGCTACGAGGGGGACACACTGTTTTCCCCTCTGATGCCGAAAGGCGTTGAGCACACCAAAGGAATCTGCGGGGTGCGTCTTGAGTACATCTGTTTTCCCCTCTGATGCCGAAAGGCGTTGAGCACTCCTCCCAGTAGTCAACATCACTCAGGTAAGAGACGACCTGTTTTCCCCTCTGATGCCGAAAGGCGTTGAGCACTCCCGCGCATGCAGTATGTCCAGTGCTACAGTCCCCTGTTTTCCCCTCTGATGCCGAAAGGCGTTGAGCACCGTTAATTCTCCGGGTGGGTATGTTGCCGGCATCGAACTGTTTTCCCCTCTGATGCCGAAAGGCGTTGAGCACTTTTAGCAAAAAATGCAAGCCTTTTTTTTTGACTTTCTGTTTTCCCCTCTGATGCCGAAAGGCGTTGAGCACGCACGGCACTGCACTTGACACGGCACTGCACTGCACTGTTTTCCCCTCTGATGCCGAAAGGCGTTGAGCACCGTGCTCTGTCTTTTTCAGAAGAGGATATTCCATTTCTGTTTTCCCCTCTGATGCCGAAAGGCGTTGAGCACATTACGATACTTTAGTTGCTATCGGCGAGATTATTCTGTTTTCCCCTCTGATGCCGAAAGGCGTTGAGCACAGCCCGGACCGCCTCCAGCGACTCCAGCGTACTGCGGTGCTGTTTTCCCCTCTGATGCCGAAAGGCGTTGAGCACCAACCATATTATACCGCATATTATTCCTAACCCGGATTTATCACAAAATTGAAACATCAGACTGATTTTTCTAGTCTAACATATTGACAGAAAAGGGGTTAGACTCAATAAAGGAGACCAGTCTGATGCATGCACAGTGTACACAATCCCAACTTGAATTCCAAAATTTTGGCACGCGCAAACTTGTGGGCGCTTTTGATGGCGGTCACATCAGTACCGACGGGGTGGTTCCCTTATAGAGGTGACCGGTGACAAGTCCATCAAGCCCTGGCGGGAAGTGATTGCGCCTCATCCCGATGTACGGGAAGGTGCTTTTCAGCAGGCGGAGTTTGCGGCCGATCTGTGGCAGGTGCACTTGGGCAAGGGAAGCGATGAGTATCAGAGTCCGGCGGAATTTTTCCGGCGTACCTATCTGACTGATAGCCTGAAGACACTGCTCACCCGGAGTGTGAAACGTCTGACAGGGAAGGAGGGTGATCCCATTGTGCAGCTTCAGACCAATTTCGGCGGCGGGAAAACCCGCTCCATGCTTGCTTTGTATCATCTCTTTTCCGGAACACCTCTGAAAGATCTGGCGGGTATTGAGGAATTGTCCCAGGAGGCCGGATTTGACAAACTGCCTGAAGTGAAACGGGTGGTGCTGGTGGGCACGAAGATCAGTCCGGGGAACCCTTCCATCAAGGATGATGGCACGGAAGTACGGACTCTGTGGGGCGAACTCGCCTGGCAGCTGGGCGGTAAAAAAGCTTTTGCCAGGATTGCCGAGGACGATAAGAAGGCAACCAGTCCCGGCGATGCCCTGAGAGAGCTTTTCGATGACTTCGGTCCCTGCATGATCCTTATTGACGAATGGGTCGCCTATACACGGCAGCTCCATGATGAGAACGATTTGCCCGGCGGAAGCTCTGAAACTCAGTTCAGTTTTGCTCAGGCATTGACTGAATCTGCCCGGGCGGCAAAGCAGTGCCTTCTGGTGGTATCACTGCCGGCTTCCGACACGGCTTTTTCCGGCTATGAAGGTGCCGATGATGCTGAAGTCGGCGGAGTGCGCGGTCGGGAGGCTCTGGACAGGCTCCGTAATGTGGTGGGTCGGATGGAATCTTCCTGGCGACCGGCAACGGCGGAGGAGAGCTTTGAGATTGTGCGGCGCCGACTCTTTGAACCCCTGGTCTGGGATGCTTCCTATAAGGAGCGGGATCTTACAGCCCGGGCTTTTTCTGAGCTGTACCAGTCGCAATCCAATGAATTTCCCTCTGAGTGTTCCAAACTGGATTATGAGAAACGAATCAAGGCAGCCTATCCCATTCACCCAGAGGTTTTTGATCAGCTCTATGGCGGCTGGTCCACGCTGGTGAAGTTTCAACGGACCCGAGGCGTCCTTCGTCTTATGGCGACGGTGATACATAATCTGTGGAGTGCCAATGACCAGGCGTCGCTTATTATGCCTTGCTCCATTCCCATTGACAACACCAATGTGCGCTACGAGCTGACCCGTTATCTTGATGATACCTGGCAACCAGTCATGGAGACGGATGTGGATGGTCCTAATTCCCTCCCCAGGAAGATAGATAATGAGAAAAGCAACCTGGGTAAGATTTCAGCAACCCGGCGGGTGGCCCGTACCATTTATCTGGGCTCAGCGCCGACAGTCGGGCTTGGGCATCAGGGAATCACGGATCAACGCATCAAATTAGGTTGTGTCCTGCCAGGAGAAAATTCCAGTATCTTTGGTGATGCTTTGCGCGATCTCTCTCAACAGGCAACCTATCTCTATCGCGATGGAACACGCTATTGGTACGCTACCCAGCCGACTGTGGCAAAGATGGCCCGTGATCGGGCGCAGCAGCTGGCCGCAAAAAAGAGAGAGGTTCACGATGAGATCATCAAGCGTCTGCGCGTTGCCCTGATGGATAAGGGAAATTTCAGAGCAGTCTATCTGGCGCCGCTGTCGGGAGAAGATGTGCCTGATGAAATGGAAACACGATTGGTTGTCCTGGCACCGGAGTTTGTTTTCAGCAAGGGAACAGAGAGTCCGACGGAGCAGGCAGCCAAAGCCATTCTTAAATCCCGGGGAAATGTACCCCGACTTTTTCAAAACACACTCGTTTTCATGGCAGCTGACAGGACACGTTTGAATGATCTGGAATCAGCCATTTGCGAACATGAAGCGTGGCAATCCATTGTCGAAGAAAAAGACAACTTAGATTTAACGCAACAACAGCTGAAACAGGCAGAAGAGCAATTGGGGAGGGCCAATCATAGTCTTCTCGCACGCCTGCCTGAATGCAATAAGTGGCTGTTGGTGCCGACACAGGCTTCTGCAAAAGATCCCGTGCAATGGGAATCCCATTCAGTGTCCGGATCAGATGCTCTTGCCGTGCTTGCCTTTAAAAGACTGTCAGGGATGGAGCTGCTGACCAATACACTGGGGGGAACCGTCCTGCGTAAGCATATGGATGAAGTGCCGTTGTGGCAGGGCAACCACGTCGCCATTCGCCAGTTGGTGGATTACTTCGCCCGCTATAACTATCTGCCCCGTATAACTGATTCTGATGTGCTTATGGATGCCATTACCAGCGGGCTGAACCTCATAACCTGGGAGTCTGAAAGCTTTGCCTATGCCGAAGCCTTTGATGAAAAAAATCAGCGTTACGCTGGACTCAATTGCAGGTCCTCGCTTGATTTCTCCCCTGATGATCCCGGGTTGCTGGTCAAGCCGGAAGTGGCCTCGCGCTAGATGGAAGCAGAAAAACCAGCGGAGCTGACCGAAGTGCCTGGTTCCGATGAGAGGGTTGCGGAGCCGATAACTCTTGATCAGCCGGGTATAACCACGGAAGTTGGCGGCCGTCCAACCGGTTCTACAGTGCCCGCAGAAAAAAAAGCCCGGCGCTTTCACGGTACTGTGGTCATTGATGCGGAACGAACTGGAAGAGATGCCGCAAGCATCAGTGAGGAGATTATCAGTCACTTAACCTCTCAACCTGGTGCAAAGGTCAAGGTCACACTGGAAATCACCGCTGAGCTTCCTGATGGCGCTACTGAACAGCTTATACGCACCGTGAGTGAAAACGCACGAACACTCAAGTTCCTCAGCCACGGCTTTGAAAAAGAATAGGCTGCCGTCTTACTGTTTCAGGAATCGGCAGGACAATTACCGTCTGTAGCCGAATCGCTGCAGGCACGTACTGATACCCGTGTCATAGGTGATTTCCAGGCCGCGCTGCAGGATGTGCATGGTGCCTATACCTTCTTTGTAAAGCGCTTCACCGTGGGGAAACCAGACATCTATAAATGCTTTCAATATAAGAGGAATATCCGAAAAGGATTTGATATCCCTGATCATTTCAGGAGGCAGTGTAAGATGGTGCTCGTCATTGCCCGGCTTGCCGATGATACGCTTGCGTAAAATATTCCCATCAGGGGAATGATGCCAATCCCAGAAGATATTCACCGACCGAAGATATACAAAGGTGATGAGATCAAGGTGATAATCGAAGTCCAAGTCACCGGTTGTCTCAACTCTGTCGCACGCACCATTTATCGCAGCAGTGATAATAGGTTTTCTATAGGGGATAAGCTCCGGTATAAAGGGGTAGCCATCGAAAGGAAAAAACCTTGCTTCGTGAGCACATCTATCATTTCATCGGCAATAGGCTTCAGCCTGGCTCGAACCTGTTCATCCATAGTGAATGCCTCCTTGAATGTTGTATGCGTTATTTCTCTTCCGGCGGATGCTCCAGCTGGTAGAAGGTGTGGGAGACTGCGGCGTGGCGAACACCGTCGGATACGTATACCTTAACGTAGCCACGGTCTTTAGCATATTCATCGAAAGCGTCGTGTGGGCAGAAATCCTCTTCCTTTCTCTCCCGCTCCTCGCACCAGGCTTCAAAGGCTTTTTCTTCACTTTTTATATGCCACCAGCGCTCACCATTTACACCATCAATGTCCATCACCAAATTAGGGCAGTACCCCTGCTCGCACTCTCCAATGGCAAAGGCAAAGTAGACTAGCCATTCCTGGCAGAAAGGACAGACTGCAAATATGGCGTAACAATCTTCATTTTGGCATTCAAATCCATTATCATCCCGTTTTTTTTTCTGAAGGACCGTCACATACTGGACACTTGGGCTTTTTCATAACACTTCCCCCCAGTTATTTTGATTTGCTGTTCCCTGTGATTTTAAAGGCACTGTGCCTCTCGTTTCTAAAGTTTATAGGAGGACCTGAAAAGAATTCAATAGCAATGCACCTGTTTGATCTCTTGCCGGAAAGTCCATAAAGGGAAAAATATTTTGTGCAGGGGATACGCTTTATACCTGTCTGGTCCCTTCCCCCCCTGCCCCCCGGGTTTCTCCAGGGAATAGAAGGGTATCCAGTCTCCACCGTCTAAAGTCTTCTTAAGATAGGCAGTGGCGCTTCTTTTCTTGGAGCACGGACCGTTGAACCACGCTTCACTCCAGGCTATTTGAGATCCAGGTGCACATGCTTCATGCCGTGTAAAAGCGTGATTCACAATCCCCGTCTTTATTGCTTCTCGTGATGCCGTCAATTGGCCCTGTTATGATCCAGGGAGAGGGGAAGGGGATATCCCTGAGCCGCCGTGATAAGAAGGGAAGGAAGGTTGTGCGTATCGGTAGATATAAAACTGTTAGACATATAACAGACTACACCCTTTCTCTGTCCAACGCGCGCGTGCGTGCGTGACCCTCTTTAGAGTTTCTCAGCCAACAAAGCAATGATTTCTTCCTTGGACAGTCCCTGAAGAAGTTCTTTGAGAAGTGCATGTTTCGTGTCATCAGGGGTAACACCAGGGGTAACACAAGACTCAGACCCTTCACAAGTAGTTGAATCTATAGCACTTGCGTCAGAGGCATCACGGACTGAAAATCCGCGTGTCGCCAGTTCGATTCTGGCCCTTGGCACCATTTCCATATCACTATCACCCCTGCAATCATTGGCTGAAACGCTGGTGGATGCGGGGGTTTT
>Ga0116161_1001452_pt1 | contig 24325 bp, 30 predicted proteins | sample AD_JPNAS3_MetaG_FD_89877 | JGI IMG/M metagenome (GOLD analysis project Ga0116161, IMG submission 89877) | Active sludge microbial communities of municipal wastewater-treating anaerobic digesters from Japan - AD_JPNAS3_MetaG | ecosystem: Engineered > Bioreactor > Anaerobic > Digestate | place... | reverse complement strand
AGATGAAGTACCACAGACTCTTAATCTAACACAATCTTTATCAACATTAGTGGGGAGAATTACAACTCTTCATGGTCTTGATCAAAAATCAGAAAATACTATTGTTGATAGAATGGTTAGATACGTGCTTAAAACAATTTTAGAAAAATCACAACAATCAGGAAAGATTAGTAAAGCTCAAAATATTGATCAATTATTGTCTGGATTACCACCCGATATTCATCAATATTTAAAGCGATTGTTTGTTGAACAAGGAATTGCTCAGAAGGGTGCAACGTATAATCGTATGAAAGTCAGGTTTGTTCCAACTTCAATGATGATACAGTTTTCAATACCTTCAGCTGAGCATGATCCATATGGTCAGTCTTTTATTGATTCATTGGTTTTTCCTTGTAAGCTTTATATTTTGTCACAATTGAGTAATGTAATTATCAAATTATCAAGAGCTGCGCCCGTGCGTAAATGGACTCTAGATATAGGTCAAACAAATATGCAGGCTGGGATGATACAGAAGTTGAAACGCGAGTTATACAATACTCGTATTACTCTTGATGATTTGAGTAGTTTTAAGAGCATCCCAAAAATACTTAGTGATTTTAAAGATATGTTTATCTTGAGCAAGGGTGGAAATAAGGCTGTTGATGTAGAAGTAGCAACACATGGTGATCCAACAATCCGTGTGGCAGATCTCGAGGATTTTTGTAGTCCCCTCTAACAGGAATGTTAGAGTAAACTCTCCGTGAATTCGGTGGAACTCCTACCAAAATTCTTTTAGAATGTTGAGGACAATACCGAGCCAAGCTTCCAGATACTGCTAATATCTGGTTGAAGGTGTAACGACTATCCCGAAAGGGAGTACACTCAAGCGAGTGGAAGCGCGGAGCATCCTGTGAAAGACTTTAAAAATGTGGAGGACAGCACCGACGGGTGTTGATAAATGCCGGTTCATTTATCTTACTCTACAGAGCCACAACCTAACCGGAGGTTATATAATGACCCGCAAAGAACGTGAACAAATTAGGGATCAAGCAAGAGATTACACTCGAGCTTTATCTCCAGAAGAAAAAGGAAATTTTTTGATCAAACTTTACACAGAAAATGATGTTGATTATAGATATCTTGCTCATGTTTTTGATTGTGATATTCAAGATGTTATTACTTTTCTAAAAGAGATAGATATTAAAAGGTGTTCTTGTTGTAAAAATATAAAATCTCGTAAAGAGTTTTATTTAGCTAGTGGGCAGACAGATGGAAATACTAGCAAGTGTAAAAAATGTATTTATGATAAACGGCTTACTAATGAAAATTGGCAAGAATATAGTAAAAAGTATTGTAAAGAAAATCGAGAAGCTCTTAATGAGAAAGGTAAAAAATTTCGACAAGAAAATCCAGACAAAGTAACTCAATATAATCGAACATATAATTCTGCTCATGTGAAAGAACAACAAGCTTATAAAAAAGAATATCATGAAAAGAACAAAGATAAAATTTCCGAATATACAAAAGAATATCATGAAAAGAACAAAGATAAAATAAATGAATATCAAAATAATCGAAGAAGAACTAATGTAACTCACCGATTAAGTAAATATTTTTCTACTAGACTTTATCACAGTTTAAAATCTGGTAAAGCAAATGCTCATTGGGAAAATATTGTAGGCTATACACTTGAAGAGTTAATGAGACATCTTGAATCAAAATTTGATTGTAATATGACTTGGGAGAATTATGGAATCTATTGGCAAATAGATCATATTGTTCCAGTTGCAGCTTTTAATTATATAACTTACATAGATGAATCTTTTAAAAGATGTTGGTCACTTAAAAATCTACAACCTTTAAAATCAGAAATTAATTTAAAGAAACAAAATCAAATTTCAGAAATTTGGAACAATATTGATTTAGCAAAAGAATTATTGTAGTATCATCTCACAGGATGAAGATATAGTCTGATCTGTGCAGTAATGTACAGCAAAAAATTGGGGGAAGAGTAGCGATCTTCTCTAAACAATATGTCAAGACGTGAAATTATGTCGTTGTCGGGAATCCCTCCGGCATACCTCGGTTACGCGGATTAAGCTCATAGTCCGCTACATCAGAAATGGTGTAAAAATAAACTTCTCGAATTCGGTGAAACTCCCTCTGGGACAATACCGAGCCAAGCTTCTGGAAACAGAAGAAGGTGTAACGACTAGTCGAAAGACGTAAGCTCAAGCGAGCTGAAGCGGGAAGGGACTTTGAATAAAAGTTCATGATATAGTCTAATCTACATAGTAATATGTAGCTGCTCGAAAGAGCGAGCTGGAACTAGCGATTCCGGCTGAATATAAATGGTGATCGAATTGCGCGAGCAGTTAGTGCATACAAATGTTGCTTTTGCAACTGAAATCTCGGACATACAAGAAGGAATATCTAGTGGGCTAACAAAGCTACTTGATATAATAGCTAGACTTAAAGGTCTTACTTTTATTCCTTCAAAGTATGTATCGATACAATTAATTCCACCAATAGTTTTGATGGTTCAACTCATTGAGATGACACTATCTTCTATTGGAAACATGGCATCTGCGTTTCAGTCGATGCAAGTTCCTATTGATCCATATTTCTTACTTGAAAAATATATTCCATATATTGATTGGGACTCTTTTAAAGCAAGAGCAGAACAATATAAAACTGATATGGACACTGGAGCTGATTTGAATGCAAATAATCCTCCACCTGGTGCACTTCCTCCTGGTGGTCAACCAATGTAAGGAGCGTGCGATGTTTTTATGTGAGATATTGACAGAACAACAACAGCAAGTTCTCCCGCCTTCGGTTGTACCAACTGGACAAGCCGTGCCTCAGCAAGTGGTAGCACAACCAGCTTCTCAATCTATTCCGCAGAGTGACATGGGCTATGATGAATATGACCCAGAATTAGATGCTGGAGAAGGGGAAGTAGTTCAGGAAGTGCCACCATTCCAAGAGATCTTGCCGATGAAGAAGTATTATTTGGTTCAAAGATTGAGAAATTTAAAATCTACATTAGATCAAAATGACATACAGAATCAAGATTTTGACATCATAATGAAATTTGTAAATAATGTTTCTTATGATTCACTTGTTTCTTTGTCAAATGGAATTATTCCAGTTATTGAAGATCAATTAGCGAGGTTACAAACTAATGCTTAAAGGTAATAAAAGATATAATTTTATCTTTGAGAGAACCTCTGTTGTAAAAAATCATGATATTCAAATTTTGGAAGAGTCAAGTGTTGGTGATGGTAGAAGTAAGATAACGGCGCGAGCTGCCTTACAGGAGGCAGAAGTGAAAAACCGTAATAGTCGATATTACACTAGTCCGATATGCGAATCCATCGTTAATCAACTGGCTCCAAAAGCACAAGGTCGTTCTTTGTTGATGGAGATTGATCATCCACTTTTTATATCAAGTGATCCAGAGGTTCTTAAAAAACGGGCATCTATTGTTGAAGTTAATAATTGCGGTGCATTACTTAGAGACATTGGATTTAAAAATAGACAAATTTATGGTGTCTTTGAAACTCTTTCGAGTTTTAAAGGGCCAGATTTATACAATTTGATTACCAAGGATAAAGTTGATATTGGTTTTTCACTCAGAGCACTTGGAGCTGTCGAAACACTTCAAGATGGTACAATTATGGTGAAAGATCCAATTAGACCTATCACTTACGATATCGTTTCCAATCCAAGTCATGCAAACGCAAAAGTTCTTGAATTTTTGCCCGAAGCAGCAAATGAATTTATGCCCGATGGGAATGTGATTTGTGAAGCTGAGTATCTTGATATACTTAGCAAAGATCAAATTATCATTTCTGAAGGAGATTCAATGGTTGTACGCTTTATTGATGATATTATCAATGAGCGATTTGAAAGTATTGTTTCACGAAATATTAAGTTTCGAATTTACTAAAATTAATAATTACGAGTAAGGAGATTTTTACTATGGAACTGGCTTTATTTGAAAATTATGAACATTTCATCACCGAGCACAGTGATGATTTGTCTAATCCCGCTGGTGCTCTTAAAATGATTACGGATAAATAACATTGTCCCTTTTAGAAGTGATTCTGATCGAAAAATTCTCTAAATTCAGGGGATCTCCTATTTATTTCTAAACAGAAATAGGACAATCCTGAGCCAAGCTCTGAATATTTTAACTAATATTCATTGAAGGTGCAACGACTATCCCGAAAGGGAGTACACTACAAGCTATTGGTAGTGGAAAGAGAGAATGTCTCTAGAAAAAGGAAAACAAAAAAAATGAATGAAGAGTGGAACAAGTTAAATTTTTCAGATGAAATTATAGTAAAAATATTTTCTAATATTGATTATCCTGGAAATGATAATGATTGTTGGAAATGGATAGGTTATTTTAATAATAAAGGATATGGCAATATTGGATTATTTGGAACTTATCATCTAGCGCATCGTCTAATATATCAATGTTATCATGGAAAAATCAATCCAAATATTTGTGTATTACATCATTGTGATAACACTGTTTGTGTTAATCCAAATCATTTATTTCTTGGAACACGAAAAGATAATATTCTTGATATGGTGAATAAACAGCGGCAAAATACACAAAAGGGATCTAAACATTGTAATGCAAAATTGACAGAAGATGATGTAGTCGAAATGATGAATGGAACAATTACTGGTAAATATACTAGAATAGCTGATATTGTTAAATCCTATAATGTTTCTGAAGTAGTTATTCGAAAAATTTTTAAAGGATTACTTTGGAAACAAGTGACTGATAATTTTGATCTGAAAAATCTTAAAGATAAGCTTTATATTTTGTTATGATTCTAGAGATAATAATATAGTCTGATCTCATAAGTAATTATGAGCTGGGATTTATTCCAGAAATTGGAGTAGCGATCCAATTTAAACATAATTGAATGGAATGTTTAGATCCTACATGGATGCTCTGACTGAGGGACTTGAGCCCAGGGTTCGTTCATCTGTTCTGGGTGTTGCTAATCGTCAGAGAGAAATGCTTCTGACTGAGGCTGCAAATGTTCCTGGTTCCTCATTGAGCTTTGGTTGGACAGTTTTGAGCTTCCCCATTCTGGTGGACATTTATGCTGAGCCAATCGTGAGTGAACTTTGTAATGTGTATCCTGTGTCTTCTCCAGTTGCTTCTATTCCTAGAATCAAAATTATGGCATACATCAAGGGCTATAGTGGTGCAGTGACACAGGTTCGCATTCCGACCATGACACAGTCGGTTCGTCCAGGTGCCCTTGCGCTGACAACGACTCCGGCAGTAGCAAATAACATGTTTACGATTGCGACTGCGGCTGTGGCGCCTGCTACAGTAACAGCTGATCTGTATCGAATCAATCGTCGTTATACGATTATTACAGTTGTTAATAGTCGTGAGACAACTGGTGGTGGTGCGATTATTGATACTGCTAATGCAGTTGTTATCAAACCTGACAACAGAAGTCAGTTCATTGGTACGTTCACTTGGAACGATGCCGTGGGTACTGCTGTTGTTGGTTCGTTGAGTGGTCATATTAATTATGATACTGGTGTGTTCACATATAATGTAGTTTATTCTGGTGGTACAGGTACTTCCACTTATACTACAGTGAGCGCAGTTCTGAGCATGAGGTTTATGCCTACGAACACAATGAATGGAAGAATCAAGGTTAAAATCGAAACCGAGATTGACAATTCGTTAAGTCTCCTTCAGTAGTGATACTGATGAAAAACTCCGTGAATTTGGTGAATCTCCAGAAATGGACAATACCGAGCCAAGCTCTAGAAATAGAGAAGGTGTAACGACTATCGAAACCACATTAGTTTTAACTAATGGAAGGGAGTAGAGTACACTCAAGCGAGTGGAAGTGCGGAGCGTCTTAGAAAAATAAAAAACCCAATTCGGCGAAATATAATAAAGAATTGGGATAAGGAAAGACAAGGTTTGGCCACCTGATAAATGACTTATTCTCATTTATCTTATTTCCTTATCCTAATGACAATCAGAATAGGAGATTGTTATGGGAAAAGAACTTTCCCAACAAATGAAGTATTACAATGCTCATAAAGAAGAACGTAAAAAAGCTTTTAAAGATTATTATGAGCGCAAAAAAGAAGAACGAAAAGAATATAGAAAAAAATGCTAGTAAACGTTATTATGAAAATAATAAAGAACATGTTTTTGAAAATCACAGAAAATATGATGAAGCTCATCCAACAGCTCATCTTGAAGCCACAATAAGATATTATGAGAAAAATCCACATGTTAGATTGGCCCAGAATGCTAAACGTCGAGCAGATTTACTTCAAAGAATTCCCATATGGGCAGATTTGAAGAAAATTCAAGAAATTTACGAAGAAGCTAAACGACTAGAAGCTCTTGATGGGATTCCAAGACATGTTGATCATATAATACCTTTGTGTGGTGAAACAGTATCTGGATTACACGTTCACACAAATCTTCAGATTCTTTTTGCCGAAGAGAATTAGAAGAAATCAAATAAATTCGAAAATTATTGAATTGGGTTTCAATAAAACTAAAACTAAGACGAAGATATAGTCTAATCTATATGGTAACATATAGCTGCCGAAAGGCGAGCTAGAATTAGCGATTCTAGTTGAATAAACATGGACCGATGTCACCATTGATCCTAATGAAGATTTCTTAAGTTTAAATTGAGACTTTCTAGAGCAATCTAGATCGAATAATCTCGTGAATTGCTGGAAACCCCTTAAGCTAATATACCAAAGCAGAGATCGAAAGATTAAATGTCATGGTTTGAAAAGTTATTAGATTGGGCAATCAGCAGCCAAGTTCCTAAAGAGCCCGTTAAGCTCAATGGAAAAGGTTCAACGACTATCCCGGAAGGGAGTACACTTAAGCGAGTGGAAGTGCGAGATATCTTTTGGCGAAGATGAAAAGGAACGAAAATGGAAATAACAAAAGAGTATATAGAAACTCTTACAGATGAACAAAAATCAGATTTTTTGATACAATTGAATAAATCTGGATATGATAATTACTTTTTAGCTGATTTATTTGGAATATCAATCAATGATCTTATTGGATATTTAAAAGAGATTGATTCTTATTATAAAAAATGTAACAATCCAGAATGTTCCAAAGGAATTCAAAAATCTTCAGAATTTTCGAAACGTTCAGCTGCTTTTGATAAACTCAATCCGAGATGTAGAACTTGTGTGAAAGAATGGGACAAACAACATTATATTGAAACAAGAGCAGAACGATTAGAACATTATCACAATAATAAAGAAGAATTTGCAGCTCGTCGATTTGAATGGGGATTGAAGAATAAAGAAAAAATTTCAGAATATAATTCTCAATATTATGGAGATAATAAAGAAAAAATAATAGAATATATGTCTGGCCGCAAAGAAGAAAGAAAACAAGCTGTTTTAAAACATCATCAAAATAATCGAGCACAAATGAGAGAATATACCAGACGATATAATCTTAATAGAATTCAAGCTACACCAAGTTGGGCGAATTTAGACAAAATTCGAGAAATTTATCAACAAGCAATTGATTTAGAGAAACAAGATGGAATTAAGAGACATGTTGATCATATTATTCCATTACATGGTGTGAATGAAAAAGGCGAACATGTTGTTAGTGGTTTACATGTAGAAACAAATTTGCAGATTTTAACGGAATCTGAAAATTTGAAAAAGAGTAATAAGTTTAAAGCCAAATAGATAATGATATAGTCTAATCTCTAGTGAAAGCTAGAGCTGCCGAAAGGCGAATCGGAATTAGCGATTCTGATTGAATATAAATGAATTGAATTGCCACCCGAAGATATTCAGGATTAGCTTTATTAGTCCCTCTTAAGAGTAATCTTAAGATGTAAATTGCGTGAATTGCTGGAAACCCCTTGTAGCTTAGTTAACTACAAAGTAAGAAGAAATTCTAAACTTGATAGTTTGAAAATAACTAAGATTGGGCAATCAGCAGCCAAGCTCCTTTAAAATGGAGAAGGTTCAACGACTATCCCGGAAGGGAGTAGATCTCAAGCGAGATCGAAGTGCGCAACATCTTTATTACTAAAGATGAAGATATAGTCTGAACTCTAATGAGAGTTAGAGAGAGAATAAAAAATCTCAAATAGATCTAGCGAATCTATTAAACACTTTTGTTTCAAGCTATCTTCAAAATTGACATTATTAGAACACTTTCCGAAGCCATCAAACGTCAGATCATGCTGAATAAGGATACAGATCTGGCTTACTTCCTGGCGGCTGCGGAAGCTGATATGACCACAAATGGTACTAATCTGACTCTGAATCTTCATAGTTATGATACCACTGGTGGCCGTTTTGAACCAAATAATGTTATTGATGTGTTCAAGACAGTTATTCCTAAAATTGCCATTTGTTCCGGTATGATTCGCCGAAACTTCAATATGTATCCTTCTTATCTGGTTGCTGGTCTTAAGACGTCTGCTCTGCTTCGTTCGCTTCAGACGTTGGCTCTTTCAATGCCAGGTATCGGACAGGGTGAAGGTGGATTAGGTTGGAGTGGTGATACCGCTTCATTCCTGAAGATGAAGGTACTTGAGAGCAACGCTATTGACGAGGGCAAGATTTATCTGTCCACTAAGGCGCCGAATGATGCTCTTGAGAAATCAACGATTGTTGATCTGATTTATCAGCCAATTTACATTGTGACAGAAGTTACTGATGGTAACACCCGTAACTTCGTGAAGGCTCGTACACTTATTGAGATCCCCAGAACTGATGGTCTTGGGGTTATCAATGTGTCGAATCTTGCTACCCACATTTAATTTTTAATTAAGAATATCGGCAAGATCAAAGACAGTTTCTTGTCCAAGATCTTGCCGATATTCAATACTCTGGAAAAATAAAAATGGCAACAATCCTAACAATAAAAGCTAAGGGAAATACACAAACCGAAATTAATAAGAATCTTGAAATTATTGATTCTTACATGAATTCTGTAACTATATTAAAATTAGTTTCAAGTATAAGACCAAATTTCAATCCAAGAATATACTATAACGAAACAACAATTATTCCGAAAAATATTCAAGATATTGTAACATTTTTAAGAACAGATAAAACAATTAATCATGCTATTAGAGAAGTAGCATATGCAGGGCATTTAAATAAAGCTTAAAAAGAAAAAATGGAGGCGAAATGTTAAGTTCATTTTTGAAAGCAGCTGAGGCTGTTTCTGCTATTAAGAAGCAAGAAGTTCCTTTACCAATTGCGCAGAAACAAGCAATTGTGACACCATTGAAAGTAGGGGATGATCTGTCTTTACGATCATCTTTAACTTCTCCAGTTAATTATGATAGAGAAGTAACTCGATTACTTTATGATCATTCTGAAATGATTCTTTCTGAGGGGGCTGTTCCAGCTAAAGAGAATTTTGAAAGATTTTGTGCATCAACATCAAATATTGATAAAATTTGTTTGATTTGGGCTTTGTATAAAACTACATATGAGACTCTTGGACAAAGATCATTTACATGTGACAAAGAGAATTGTAAAACTCAATTTAAACAAGAGATTCAATTAGAGTCATTAATTCAAGATGACACGTTTACGGTATGGGAAGAAGAATTGCCCTTTTATGATTTTGTATATCCTATCGAAGTTCCTTATGAGAATTTTATTTATTTATTTGAAACAAGATTGCCTTCGATTCGAGATAATAACAGATTGATGAGTAACTTATCAATAGATGCTCTTCAAAATAATTTAAATCAAACTGGATCATTGTTTACCCGGCGCGAGCAGATGACACTCCTTTCTCGATCGGTATCAATTCGTCAGAAAAGCGATGCTAATGGTCTGGAGGTTCCAAAAACGGATAATATGCAAGAAATGTTAATTGCATTTACAAGTTATGTTCCACATATTGTTTCTGAAGATTTCTTTAAACAGTATCGCGACAGGTTTGATAAGTATTATCCAAAATTCTATACAAATGTCAATTGTCCTGGTTGTGGAAATTTGATCAAATTCCAGATTGATCTTGAAATCGAATTTTTTCGCAGAAGCTTATTTGGTAGAGGGGAGAGCATCGAAGAGCTATAAATATTTTGTTGATACATTCTTACTATATCAGACTTTGTTTGAAAATAGTGGGGATCTGTTATCAATATTAAATCTCCCATATCCATTATATAATGATATAATGTTGAAACAAATTGAAGAGAAGAAACGAGAGAAGAAAGTTTATGATCAGAAAATGACACAGATGAAGTTATCTTCTCAAAAAAAGACACCCAGACGAAGGTAAATTATTATGGATGTAGATCTCTCAAAATTACCATTATCAATACGTAGACAAATCCCATTATCGTTAAGATCATATAAAGATGTTCACGTATTTGAGGAATTACCAGTAACGATTCAATATATAATAAGAAATTATTTTGAGAAAACTCTTCAAGTCGAATATGATGTTGTTTTTGATATTCAACCAGAGATTTCAAAATATAGTGATTTTGCATCTTATGATAATTTAACTGATTTAGTTGTTGAATATCTTAAGAATTATTTATTGATTTTGCCAGAAACATATCCGTTTGATCCTTATTTTGGAAGCAAGTTAAAATATCAAGTTCAGACAAGAGATTTAAACTTGAGACAGACTTTTATTACTACTGAAATAAATAATATTGTGAAAGTTGTTGCTTCTGAAGTTGGAGCAGATATTGATGTTGAGAAAGTTGAAATTGTTCCAACTTCAACAGGATCGAGTACGGAGTACAACGCATCTATTGTATTGAAGATTAATAATGATCAACGAAAACAAATAAATGTCGAATTTACTGGATCGGGTTAAAAATCGGCAAGATCTAGTTTAAGATCTTGCCGATTTTGAATAATTATTTAAGTTCAATACAATTTCCAAATTTAACAAGAGTAATTTCTTCAGGTTTTTCAAGATTGTAACTGATATATAATAGGATTGGTTTAGATTCTTCACACAATGTCGTTGGTATGAAATCCTCTTGGAATTTGATCTTAATAGTTTTTCCAATATAGATGTCAAATATTTGCCACAAAGGTAGTAAGTATTGAATCACATTTATGATTTCATATTTTGAACATTCCCCGATGAATTTGTCTTTAGGATTCATAACAGATAAGTAAATCTGACAAAGAGTTTTATTGACAGTTGAGAACATAAATCCTGGTCTCAATATAATTGGAAAAGCTTTAAGAAATTCACTTTTGAATTTAATTTTCTGGTTAAATGTGATTGTTGTTGGTTCACAATCAATTGTCTGGAATACTAATTTGGGATCAACATGGATTTCATCTTTTTTGTGTTGTTTAACGGCAGAGAAGTGAATATATCCTTCAGTGGATTCTCCGAACATATCATCCGGAAGGTTACTAACACAATCAAATCTTATAAGGTTGTCTATGACAGTATATTGTGATATACTTGATATTGATTCGTATAAGGTTTGAATTCTGTGTAGTTGATTAATTGGTAGAATAAATTTTGATGAAAATCGATTTTTAATCTTTTTAAACGGACTGACAATGTCTGTGAATGTGTTGATACTTTTAGCTAGAATGAAATTTTGGTCTGTTGAGATTACGGCCTGGGTAGAGTTAGATAATGATTTTGGGCGATTCAACATAATTTAGAGCCTCCTATAAAATATAATTTGTAAAAATTTAAATATTAAAAAATAATATTTCTATATAAAAATAGAAGTGTATGGAGAAGTATAATGCAAAGTGCTTTGTATGATCCTCAAATAGTTCAAACATACCATACCGAATATTTAAGATTGATCAATTATTACATGAATACAAAGCGACCAAGTACATTTGTCAGATATTTTAATATAGACATTGATCATTCGACATATGATGATAAACTTGATGCGACATATGATTTATATCATGTTTCTGATATCAAGTTTAATATCTATGATTTTACTCCATCTTATTACTTAGCTCCAGTGTTAAATGCCGCAGTCAATACACCTGACATGGGTGGACAGACTATGGAAGCTACTTCATCAATCGTAACATATTCTATTGAATATCCCAGAATACATGATCTGGTTATGTTTTATGGTCCGATCAGATCTGGTGAGATTTTCAGAGTTAGTGGACTGCGAACTCCTGTGAATGCTATACATTCAGATCCTTCTGTTCGGTGGTTTGAATTGGAATTGGAATATGCGCCGATTACACAAACTGATAAATTGAAGATATTAAATCATTTTGTCTATGATCTAACAGATGAAAAATATATTACATATCAGGAATATAAAAATTTTGAAGCTTTAGTAACCTCATGTGAGAGTATTTTTAATGAGTTGATTAATTATTATGATTCATATTATGATTTATACAAAGTTGATCAATATGCGCCTGTTGAAGTTAATGAGGTTATAATATTTTTTAAGAAGCTCTATGCCGCTAAATATAAAAGAATATTTGAAAAGTACAGTTTGCCATATGGTTATTTGGATAAATTAAACTTTGAACAACAATATCAAAATATTCGATCGTTACCCTATGTGATGGGTAATTATACTTATCATGTTTATAATTTAACAACAAATCAAATTGAAGAGTATGAGTGGTCTATTACACACACAAATCCTGAAACTGATCTTGCTCGATTGTTTTTGTTATCTTATAGACTTTTACAAACCGCATTTAATTGGTCGTTAACTTAATTTAGAGAAAGAAGGAGATTCATGTGGTAACTGATCCAAATATGATTGAAGATAACGAATATGTAGGTCTTTCTCCTCTAACTCTGGAAGATATTCGAAATTTTTTTAATACATACATCAAACCTTTTCTTCCATATAAAGAAGGAAAAGTTTATGATACATTCATTAATAATCTAACTGAATATTATTATAATCAACTATATCTTAATGTTCCAAGCGAACTTAAGCAGATTTATGAGGAAGCTAATTTTGATGTTCCATCTATTTACAATAAATTATTAATTGCTATTGGTGTTCCTGAGGTAGTTATTGACAATTTATCAGCAGTTTCTAAAATAATTTTTTTAAAAACACTATCTGATTTTGAACGATATAAAGGAACTGTATCGTTTTTTCAAAAAGTTGCAGACGCGTTTGGTGATAGACTCAGCATTTATGAGTTATTCATTGATTATGACGTAGCTACTACATCGTGGGTATTTAAACCAGAGATGATTTATTTGCATGGTAATATGGTTCTTAATACCACACCAATTCCATATGAGACAATTAGATCTGCTGTTCCCTCGCTGTTATTGAGTGAAGAACAATTACAAACAATGTATAATGATGAAAAATTGATCTTGCCGATTAAATCAAATTTATTATTATTAGACAATGATTTGGTAACTGAAGTCTCAGTTTTGTATGATGTAATTGTTGCAATTTTTCTTCATACATATAAGGAACAGTATATAGATATTTATTTTACAGATGATTATTTACAAACAGTTCAATTGAAAACTTTGTATTTTTTATGGTTTTATCTTTTAACTGAATATTATGATGTATCGTGGACAGCATTTGCTTCTAAAGTATTATTAAAATTTGTTTATAGTGATATCGGATTTCCACCTTTTATTGGAACAATACCAACGACTATAGATAATTTGTATCAAATTATTGATCGGTATGATAATATTAAAGTTACAAACACACCTGTTCGAGATTATGATAATTCACAAAGTTTGAGAGATAGTCTTTATAAAGATATTTCTGAAGCTTTCTATACTGTTGCTGCTGATGCTGCAGCTATTACAGCTACAGATATGTATAATTCATTAGTTAGTACAAATGCATTGTTGATAAACTATATAAATACTAGAATATCAAGTACGACGAGCATTGGCAAAAAAGCGGAAATCAATTTAATCTTAAATGAGATTTATTCATCATTATTATTGCACGCTTCAATGTATTCTGGGGATGAATATTTTACGAAATATGTTGATTATTTTATCAGATATCTTCCCCAAGTTTTAGTGAATCCAGAAAATATACCATCATATACAATATTATATAATTTAAAACCATACCATGTCGAATTATATAGCACATATAATACTGGAATTTTGAGCGATGATAAATTTAATGCGGTTTATATTGATGATGAAACTGATTTGAAGTTTTTATATCAAATCATGTTTGCAAGTGTTCTCTCGGTTTTAGACGATTGTTTTTTTAATAATGTGTATTCTTCAGAATCACCGATGTCGATATTATCATCTATGAATTTCCAATTTTTGCATATTGTTGAAGATGTTGAATCTTTAAGTGAAGAAACTCCTATCAATTATCAACAAGCAATAACCAGTACACTGAATAGTTCAATTGATTATTTATTACTAGTTGATAAAGATTTAATGTCAAATGTATCGTGTATTGATAGTTATACAGTTATAGAAAGTTAATAGTTTTGATTATGAAATAACAGTTCCCGGAAGATCTGGACATTTTTTAGTCAAAATCCATAACAATTATGGAGGAAGAACGAGTGTTAGAACACAATTTAATATTAAATGATGAATATCAAATTTTTGATATGTTAGAACAGAAACTGAAACAAGGAATGAGAGGTCCACTTGGGTGGGTAAAGATTTTTTTACAGACGAAAAATGGGATAATTTATGATGAAGGATCAAATTTGGTTGTTGCCAAAGGTAGGGAGTATGTAGCTCAAAGAGTTTTTAACTCATATGCATATTCTGGTGGTTCTCGACCAAATTGGACAAGTTATATTCTTTCTCATTTTGCAGTAGGAAGTGGTGGAGCGATAGTATCTGGTTCTCCTCCTTCTGTTACTCTAAATGGACCATATATTTGTGATACTGGGTTAATTACTGCTACTTCATTGGGAATAGCAGGATATTTAACGGAACCAGGTGGTATTACATTATCTGTTAAACCAATAACAGCTAGTGGAGGTTCACTCTATCTTGAACCAATTAGTTATACTGGTGGTGGAACATCTTGTACATATTATACAAAAATGAAGTGCACTTGTATTGTACCAAGTGGTGAACCAAGTTCGCTTGCTCCTGGTGCAAGCACAAAAATTGATGAAGCTGGATTGTATTTTGTATCTGGTGCGAATACCAAATTATTTTCACATATTTGTTTCGCGCCGAAATGGAAAGAAAAAGAATCAACATTAACAATTCAATGGTATATTTTATTCTAAAAGAACAATATGGAAGATCTTGCCGCTTTGAGACAAATTTTTATTAATGATATTTGTCAATATTTTAAAGTTGAATCGATTAATATTTTATATGATATTGATCCAACTAATTTTGTTAGAAAAATCACAACATTGAAGATCAATAATATATCATATAAAGAAGTTTTAAAGAAATTGACTCCATATTTTCCAGAACATTATATTGTTAGACCAGTGGAACGTTTGTATCATGTTTTGTATAATTATTATGAATATCAGCCGGTTAAGTGTAAAACTTGTGGAATGAATCCAACAGTATTTACTAATGAAATAACCAAAGGATACAGACAATATTGTTCTAATAAATGTAGACTTGCCGATTCTCATGAAATAAATAAGAAAGCACAAAATTCATATTTTGAAAAAACTGGTTATTCAAATATTTCTCAAGATCCACATATTAAACAAAAGAAAAAAGAAACAACTATGAGAAATTATGGTTGTGAGCATATTAATTACAATGTTGTTATTATGAAAAAACGGGAAGAGAAATATTTTGAAAAAACTGGTTATTACCATCCATTTCAAAATCCAGATGTAAAAAATAAAATCAAACAAACACATTTGAACCAAACTGGGTTTGAAAATCCAAGTTTCAATCCAATTGTTGTTAAAAAAAGAGCAGATGCTTATCGAATTAAAACTGGATTTGATTGTTCATTACAAAATCCAGATATTCAAAATGTTATTCGGCAAATTTGGTTGCAAAAATATGGTGTTGATAATCCAGCAAAATCAACAGATATTCAACAAAAAATATCACAAACTCAAAGATCTCAGTTTTTTTCTAGATTGTTAAATAGTGAAAGATTGAAGAGTCATTATGTTCCACAGTTTTCGATAAATGATTACGATGGAGTTAAAGAAAATAAAAAATATTTTTGGAAATGCTTAAAATGTGGTACAATATTTGCTGATGATATTGATAATGGAAATTTACCAAGATGTACATCTTGTTATCCTATTATTGGTACATCGTCAATTGAATGTGAAATTTCAAATTTCTGTAAAGGGTATTTTGATATTGAAACAAAGAATCGATCAATTATACCACCTTATGAGATTGATGTTTTTATTAGTGAATTGAATCTGGGTATTGAATTTAATGGGGTATATTGGCATAGTGAATTGTCTGGAAGAAAAACTAAAGAGTATCATCAAAATAAGCTTTTATTGGCTCTTCAAAATAAAACTAATTTGGTGCAAATATTTGAAGATGAGTGGTTAGATAAACAGAATATTGTTAAGAGCATTCTTTTAAATAAATTTGGTAAGAATCAGAATAAGATTTTTGCCAGGAAATGTCAGATATATTCTGTATATTCCGAAGATGCTAAACAATTTTATTTTGAAAACCACATTCAGGGATTTGTCAATGGTACTCATTTGGGATTATTCTACAATGATGAAATTGTTTCAATGATAACATTTGGATTTCCAAGATTTGAATCTTCGCATGAAATAGAAATATATCGATTTTGTAATAAAATCAACACATCTGTAATTGGTGGATTGTCTAAGTTGGTTAAAGCAATGTTTTTGGTTTCAAATGTTAAATCTGTGGTGACTTATGCTGATGCTAGGTATGGTCTGGGACTGGGATATTATAAATGTGGATTCAATTTTATAGGCACTACAAGTCCTGGTTATTATTATGTTAAAAATGGAACTAGACGACGAATATCAAGAAACCAATTTCAGAAACACACATTGAAAGACAAACTAAATGATTTTGATTCCACACTTACTGAATGGGAAAATATGCAGATGAATGGATATGATCGTATTTGGGATTGTGGTAATTTTACTTATGAGATGATTTTAAAATAATTTAACATGATGTACATTTGATTATTTCAAAAATTCAGAGTTGTAAGATTTAGCGTTTAATATGTTTTTAATATACAAAATTCAATGCTGCTTGAAAAGAGAGATTGATATTGGTTAAAAACTCAAAACTCTATAATTTTCTATAATTTTCTTGATAGAATTAATCAAATGATGTCATAATTTTAAAGGAGTTAATAATTATGCCTGTTACCGATCGTCGTGAGCCAGCCGTCTATGTAAGCATCGAAGATGCCTCGTATGCGGCTCCAGCACTCGAAACTGGAAGAATTGGTTATATTGTAACACTGTGTGATCGTGGTCCACATAATAGAGTTGTTACTCTGACTTCAAGAGAACAATTTTATAAATTATTTGGACAACCAAATTATAGAAGGACTTCACAAGCGCATTATCTTGCTGATAAATTTCTTCAATATTCTAGTAAATTGCTCTTAGTTAGGGCAATGCCAGATGATGCATATTGGGCAAATGAAGAAATTCAAACATCAACATCCAGCACAAAAATTGTATATACTGGTCCAACAGATGCGTTGTTTACATTTACACCAGGTAGTAATGCGGTAGTTTGTTCTAATTTAGCATCATTTAATGCTGTTACTATTGGTTGGTGGATTTTTGCAGACGGTGATAGTGTTGCTGTTGCCGCTCAGGTTGTTGCTAAAACAACTGGAACCCTGACACTTACTCTAGATCGGGATTATGAAGGAACTATTAATGCAATTGGTGTACCAGGATATAGCTGTACACCATACACAACAGCTTCAATATCTTCTATTATCTCTGAAGCGCAAATGCCCACTGTTACTGCTACTATCGTTTGGTATTTTTATGCAAAGGGTGCTGGTACATATTATAACAATATCAAAGTTATGGGTGTTCGTAATGTTGAAAATGAGAAGATGTATACAGATACAAATGGAGTTGTTCTGTATAAGTATCTTTTTATGGACATTGGTGTTTATTACATGAATGATGATGGTACTACCACTTTGTTGGAAGGTCCATGGTCAGTGTGTCTTACTCGTCGAACGGCTCTCGGATCTTCCATTCGGGATCTTACATCTGGAACATCTATGTATATTGAAGATGTTATTAACGATAACAGCAATTTTATTGGCTGCATTTCTGCACAAGCTGTTGATGAGCTTGTTGCGATTGGTGCAACTACTGAGACTCAAGCAACAAAACGGCGTTTACAAGTTACACTTCTTTTGACGGTGTCTGGTGCTACTGTTGATTCTTCAACTGGTAGTATTGCTGCTGGTGGAGTTCAATTTGAAAATGGAACTGATGGGACTGTCAATACTGAAAGAACACTCCCAATGTATAACTCGAGTAATAATCTCGAGAGCGATAGGGATTATCTGAATGGACAAGTTTTATTAGCGTATCAAGGTGCACTTACAAGCACGGATGGTACAATTGAACAAATGCCAGAATGTCTATATCCGTGGTTTCAACCAGATTATATTATTACAGGTGGTTATCCTGCGGCCGTTCAGGTTGGTGGTCAGTATCTTGCTGATTATCGACAGGACTGTATTCATCTGGCTGATACTGGTGCTTATCGAACAACATATTCTGCTGACATTACAGCTCGTTTGAATGATACTCCTTGGAATTGTTGGACATCTGCTCTTTATGTTCAGTACCGAAAAATCTTTGATCCTTTCACTGGTGAAAAGATCTGGATGAATCCTGTTTATCATGCACTTGAACGTCATCTTTATTGTGATGGAGCATATTTCCTAGCTGAACCTGTTGCTGGTATTGAGAAGGGTGCAATCAGTGATCCTATTGAGCTTGCATATAAATCGAATCATACTGAGCGTGGTGATTTGATGGATGTTGAGCTTAATTGTGTTATTGTTGAGCCTCAGGGAAAGTATATTCTTACCCAATTTACGACATGGAAACGATTGTCAGTTTTGAAGAGACTTCATGTTGCTAAATTTGTTGCTTATATCAGAAAGGTTATTCCGACTTTGTTGAAGGATATTCTTCAAAGAAGGGCAACTCAGTATTGGATTGGACAAGCTCAGTCTAGAGTATCTAATTTCCTGAGTAAATTCCTCGAATCTAATATTGAGAGATATTCAGTATTGAAGAGTTATAATGTTGCTGTGAGTTTCGATGATGTTCGTTCGGAACTCAATGTTGTGATTGATATTACACCAATTCGTGCGATTGAAAGAATTAACGTGTTCATTATTGTTCACTAATAAAAATATTAAATCGGCAAGATCTTAAAAGTGATCTTGCCGATTTAAACAAATTTAAACAAGGAGATGAATTTTATGGCTGATGCAACGACCATCATTAGTCGACTTGGAACAAGGTTTACTAATGCAATTAAAGATAGAGAAAAGCCAGATTTTCTTACCAGAGATATTGGTGGACAATGGAGAAATAATCAACCGTATGTTTCTGGATATTTTCAAGTTATTTATGGACTTCCTTCAGAACTCTTTGGTGGAGCTGATAATGTTCAGGTAGCTGCTAAATGGCTTCACAGTGTGTGTGAAGGATTTACTCCTCATACTCAGATGATTAATACAGTTGATGTTATGGGACAGGGACAAATTGGTTCTTCATTCCCAGTTAATGTTACTACTACAAGAGAATTTACACTCACATATCGTGAGTATCAGAATCAGCCAATTCTGAATATTATTCGTCGATGGGCATCTGTATTTGATCCTTTTGTTGGGGTTAGTCCTCTCGAAGGTAATAAATTTATTCCACAGAATTACAAAGGCTGGGTTGCGGTTGCACAAACAAAACCAACAAGAGCAGATGGTGCGGATCTTACTGCTGCTGATTTGGAAGAGTGTTATATTTATCAGGGTGTTATGCCAACAACGATTCCAATAGATACCGCTGGAGCTGAAGATCAAACTGCGAATGATACAGTGCAACATTCTGTTACATTTAAGTTCGATGGTGCGCCACTGACTTCTGCTGAACCCAAAGTTACAGATACGGTTGTTAATCTTTTGAAGAGTCTGAAATACATTGGTGACAACGATGCTACTTACAACAAGTATCATGATAATGGTACCAGTATTTCAGCTTGGGGTTCACATGGTGGATCTGTTTCTTCTGAGATTAGACCATAATTTCTCCTGTCAATGACTGACAGGATTCGTGAGAGCGATTAGAAAGATTTAGGGTCCGCCTCCCCTTGAATCTTTTGCTTGCCATGCTCTCCTCCTGATGACCCTCCCCTTCAAACGGGAGGGTCATTTTTTACCGAAATAAAAAACTTTGGCTCCAGAGAAATTAATCTCTAGAGCCAATCTTTATAGGTTCACTTGCCATCATCGATGACAAGTGCCCCCTGTTTGTTTCTGTATGTTTTTGGCCATTCTTTTTTTGTCCGTTCTTTTTTGCCTATTTTGCCCCTTTCCTTTCTCATTTGTTCTCTTTCCGCTTCTTCCTTAACATCCTCACACACATCCAGAGTCAGCTTAAGGGTTCTGAGATTTTTAATCGATTCCATATCTGTTACCCGATATTTGATCTTCAGCGGCAAGCCTTCTGGAGGGATGATCTTAGAGTTTTGTATTGAAACGCAATCCAAACTCTTGTCTATCTTTGGAACTTCACCATCCCATCTTTGTTTGAACACTTTACCGAAATTCGTCACAAAAGCTTTCATTGCCTTTGCATTGTCATAGATGGCAAACAAGTTGTCATCGTAATTGCGGCATTTGTCAACTGGAGTTCCATTCACATAGATTTGTGCTCTGACTTCACTGTGAGGCAATTTAGTATCTTCAGGTACATAGTATCTTTTGCCGGTCAGATGACCTGCAGAGATATAGTATGAACCACGTTTAAGTGTCACTTCTAGTGAGCGCTTTGGTTGGGAAAGATTTTTCAAAATCTCATTATACGCTTTGTGGTAGAATGGATTTTGAGTAATTCTGACGTTCAGAATCAGGTCAACATACTCTGCGCCGATGTGATTGACCTCATATCCTTCATACAGAACCCCATATTTCTCGTTAATGGGTCGTCTAACCATAATGCGATACATTTCTGCCAGCTTCTTGATCTGGGATTGCCTCTGGACAATGTTGCTGTAATCTTTGATAACCTCTTCGTAAGTAACGAGATTGACATCTTTTCTGACGAAATCTTCGATCTTGTCCTCCGATAGAGTCACATTCATCGTCACCAGGAAAATCTCATTGTCCTCTTTGACCTTGAGTATGCGATATTTTTTCACGTAGCCAAGTGAAGCGGCGACAACCTGATCCTTCTTGATCTGGTAGTTTTCCACATCCGTCACTCCATAGACGAGTGAGCTGGTGTACATTTCAACTGCTTCCCGCAGCCCGTTGCTGATAGCTTCTTCTTTTGTCGTTCCGTTTCCGGTAACGACTACGGCCCAGGAGTTAGAAGCTATTAAAAGAATGATGATCAGGACGATGATTTTTAATGTCTTCATTTTTCTTTCACCTCCTTCTTTATTTCAATTCGTAATGCTGGATTTCCTTCCAGATCGGTATATCCAAGTAATTTTGCTTCTTCCAATTGAAGAGGAATATATAGATAAACCCACTCTGAGTCGATTGTCAAAATTTGTCTTTTACTATTACTAACGACGACCGTGTGGACAATTTTAGCTTCCACTAATCTTCACCTCCTTTCTAGAAGTAGCAGTCTACGTCCCGATTGTCTTCGGCGTAGCCGCTGATGAAGTAGTTATTGTTATCTTTAATCAACTTCGCGCCACTTTTCAGCAAAATTTCGCGACCATCATACTTGAGCATTTTGAAAATCTGCTTAAGCATCTCTTTCTGGAGCGGACAATCCCTATCATTGACGAGATCGCGCTTCAGAATTGCAATTACTTTTTGAGAACTGATTTCAATCATTTTCATCTGAATTGCTTGGGTAAATTTTCCATCTTTTGTTCTTCTCAGATTAAATTCCCAGATCGTAGTGATCTGGCCATTTTCCCAACCAGTGAGTTTAAATCTTCTTGATTTCATTTATTTCTCCTTTCAAGTTAAAAAAGACCCAGAACGTTGAGCTCTGGGTCTTTAATTTTTAATTTATTATCTATATAATTTCTATATGAATGTGTTGAATAATAAAAAATCCGGCAAGATTCGAAGACTGTTTCTAGTCTAAGATCTTGCCGATGGATAATTATGAAGCTTTCCAATATTCAACATATTCATTTACTACGTTTTTGATATCATTTGAATATTCATATATGTCTTTAATTTTCTTTTCTGATAATAGTTTGCATATTAAAAACATTGTCGATTTTATTTTATTTCGTATCATGTCAGTGTCTGATTTTTGTAATTTTTCTTTTGTCAAATTTGTATAAAGATCTTTGCTATCTTTATATTTTTCAAGATTTCTGATAATATCAAAAGCTAATTGAGATTCTTTCCAAGGTTCTTCTGGTTCATAGTATTCTTTGTAAAGTAATTCAAAAAATACTTCTTTTGAAGGATATTGTTTTCTACCAATTAATTTTCTTCGTTGACATTCCGCCAAATGATTTAATAATTCATCCTTCCATTGATCTGATCTGAAGATTGCAATTTTGATCATATTATTTGCTATTTCCCCAGCTTGTTCAGATATTTTATTTAGTATCTTGTTTCTTTTGTCTGCGAATTCTAATATTATATCACAAAATTTATCTAAAAACATTATTATCTCCTTTTTGATAATCCGGCAAGAGTCGAAGACTGTTTCTAGTCCAAGATCTTGCCGGATTAAAACATTTTCTTACGGTCTCAATTTAACATCGAAAATCTTTTTATCATGAACAAATCCACCAACTTTGCAGACTTCATCCATCCTCATATCGTATGCAATTTTAGCAATATATATTCCACCAGCCATTCCGATCAATACAAAGATAATCATCATAGCAATGGATTTTTTAATCCAGTTGGCAAATTTCATCCAACTGGATTCTATAACTTCAATAACATGAGTCATAGTGAAACTCTCCTTTCTCAATATACCACAATCATCAGGATCAAATCCTTCTGATACTGTGTCGTATTTTGGTGGTTCAATATTTCTATTGGGAATATTATTATTTATCTGCATATTTCAGAATTATTTTTCCGAGCCGTTTATAACCAGCCATGAAATTTGATTTGTACCAATTTGCGATGATTTTAACATGTTCTTCTGGTATGTCTTTGATTTTTTTATCGGCAAGCTCTGCTGCCCGATCCATAGTGTCGATTACTTCCTGATTAAATGCCATTATTTAATCTCCTCTAGATTGGATTCTTGATTTCGAATTTCTTTTGCATATGTTGTCATAATTCTGGAGAGTCTCCTCCAGCCAACACTGCTTCTGAATCTACCCCACCATCTTAATACTTTGATAACTTCCTCTTGTGGAAGATCTCGAATGGCGTTGTCAGCAATTCGAGCTTCCCTATCTTTATTCATTTCTTCAGGATTTTTTTTCTGCATTTAAACCTCCCTGTTAGGAATTTCATCAGGTTTCTCGAAGGGAAATACTAGCCAATCGGAATTTTTAAATTCTTCAACATAATATGTTGGTTTGACAATTGATCTTGGTTTATAATATAATGTTGCAAAACAATCAAGTTTATGTTCAAAATAGTCAACATTCCAAGTTCTACCAGTATCGACCAAATCATCTACTACTAGTATCTCGTCCAAATCATCAACACATATGATATTACCATGTTCAATATATGCTAAATTGCAGTGATGGCTAACATATACTGCAATGATGGATCCTCCTCTTGGTATTCCGAGAACATATTTGAATTTATTTTTTGGGATCAGATTACACAGTTCTATAATATCATCGTGAAACTTTTGTGGACTGATAAAATATTTATTCCAAGTTTTATTTGTCATCATTTGTTCCTTATTATTTTGATCTTTTATTTGTTTGTATGTTTGGAAGCGAATATCCAAAAGCTTTACCAATTGGATCTGATAATGACATTATGCTTGCTAATTGTAAATAAGATCTAATATTTGATGGTTGTCTTGTAGTTCTGATAATTGATCTTTGAAATGATTTTTGTCTCTCGTCCTCAGCTTCTTTTCGTTTTATTGCAGCTTCTTTTCGTTCTTCGAAAGATCCTCTTCTTTTAGCATCGCCCATAATATTTCTCCCAGTTTACCAGCAAGAGCTTTAACTAGAAACAGTCTTCAACTCTTGCTGGTAAATATCTTATTTATT
>Ga0116161_1001449_pt1 | contig 24343 bp, 21 predicted proteins | sample AD_JPNAS3_MetaG_FD_89877 | JGI IMG/M metagenome (GOLD analysis project Ga0116161, IMG submission 89877) | Active sludge microbial communities of municipal wastewater-treating anaerobic digesters from Japan - AD_JPNAS3_MetaG | ecosystem: Engineered > Bioreactor > Anaerobic > Digestate | place... | reverse complement strand
TTTCTCTAAAGGATGTGGCGGATTTTACATATTCCGCCGGGGATGCCATACGGGGAAAGTATCAATATTTTGTGCCGGCTATATTCTTGTTTGTTATTACGTTTATAGATGTTAGATACCCGCTTTTTTTCTTTAATCTCAAACATTTTCTGAATGTCAGGGATCCTGAACCGTCAGATTTTTATATTTCAATGCAAAGGTTATCGTGGATTATTAACCCGATGATAGGAATAGTTCTGATGATTGCTGCAATCAGCTGATTTGTATAATTGTGCGGACTGGCAAGGGAATGAAATGGAGGCTGGCAAGGCGTGAAGAGTATGCCAACAAACGAAAAAGGCTTTTTTGAGAGAGTATATGAAATAGTTGCCCGGATACCGGAGGGGAAGGTTGCTACTTATGGCGGCATAGGCAAGCTGCTCGGGTATTCCAGGGGAGCCAGGGTTGTAGGCTGGGCCATGAGAAGCGCGCCGGAGGGCTTTAGCCTGCCCTGCCACAGGGTAGTGAGAGTAACAGGAGAGCTGTGCCCCTGTCATGTATTTGGGGATATTGAAATCCAACGAAGTATGCTAAAGTCTGAGGGTATTAGCTTTAGAGATGATGGGACTATCGATATGGAGCGGCATCTGTGGTTGGGGTAGGTTCAGAGTGATTACTATAGAATGAAGCCGGGAGGAAACTCCGAGGCTATATTGCGAAGGAATTTGGGGATCAAAACTATCACATGCAGTTTTGGAGAGCCTGTAGAAATTAGGACCTAATTAATATATCGGGATATAGATAATACAATAAGGAGTGAGGAATATGGCAGAAAGGGAAATATTGTTGATGGGAAACGAGAATCTTTATAAGGCCTGTGAGGAGGTATCGAAGGATAACATTGAAAATGTCAGGAGAGTTGTAGAGGATTTACATGATACTATAATAGCCTTCAGAAAGAAATACGGGTTTGGAAGAGCGATAGCAGCACCTCAAATCAACGAATTGTACAGAATAATATATATGAACTATGATTCCAATTCATTGGCATTGATAAATCCAAGGCTTGAGTTCATTGGCAGCGAAAGATTTGAGGTATGGGATGATTGCATGAGCTTTCCGGGGCTGGAAGTGAAATTGTATAGGCATAAAAAGTGCAAAGTACATTATAAAGATTTGGATTGGAATGACTGTACACTGGATTTTACGGATGATTTGTCCGAACTGATACAGCACGAATATGACCACCTTGATGGTATACTGGCCGTGCAAAGGGCAATTGACAGTAAATCCTTCAGAATAAATAAAGATAAGGCAGGATGCTTCTGATATAGCCGCCCAATCGCAAGATTAAGTGAAATAGGAAACTTTAATTATTAAAATGCACATAAATCTAATTTGCTTAATAGATTTTAATGCAGTAGATTCCAGGAGGTGGCTTAATGAAAAAGATTGCAGGGAAAATTTCATTTGCATTTCTTTTGCTTTGCCTTCCATATATGGTTTTTGGCAATTCCGGACCGGTATACTGGCAAGGATACCCATCTGCAGAAATTTTGTCAATTGAAGGGGACACGCCCATTGCTGTTAAAAAAGAAAACCTTATTTTTGATTTTTCGGGGCAGGGGAATAATAATTATACGATTAGCGGGAAGGTCACCGCGGCTTATGATATGGTTAATCCGACAAATGAGGCAAAATCGGTGCAAATGGCATTTCCTTTAGTAGGATCATTTAAGGACTTTTCAAGGAATGATATTGTCATTACTGCCGGCGGTAGCGTACTGCCTTATGATATATATATCGGGGACGTGGTGGACAGCCACGGGGATCCCAGAGTGAAGGAGAAGGAAGCAAGCTTTGATTTTGCGGGCATTGTAAGCACTATTACAAATGAATTATACAATGGATCTAACTTTGCAAATGATGAAAAGGGTAAGCTGTATACAATAGAGGTGGCCCCCGAAGCCAATCAAAGAATAAATATTGCGATAGATTTTAATTTTGACTTCAGAAAAACAAAGGTGTTTACAAATGGATTTAACAGTTACGAAGGGGACGGTGAAAAAATAAGAATTGCTTCCTGGTGCGACAAACCCGAAGTTCTCTAAATCTTTGTCCTGGGAGAAGAAATAAATTTAGAGATAAACGCCTTCACAGATGGGGAGTTAAGTAAAAAGACCGATTTATATTCTTATCAAGTTTCGGAACAGGAGGCGGAGGTAAAATCATACCTAATGAAGTTTGTTAAGAATAATACAAGAGTAAATAATGACAGCGGTATTTCCGAAACCCAATTGTACAACCTTTATGCAGGGGCCCTTGACAGGTATTTAACACGAAATATGGGCTACAGCTCAGAACATGATTTGATGGCACAGGAGTATTATGAACGGATTTTCACCCTTGTTTATACCGTTGAGTTTCCCCCGGACAGCGAAAAGGGGGTAAGTGTCAGCTACAAGGCGTCAGGGACAATGGATAAAAGAGAAACTGCAAAACCTTTATATACCTTTGACTATATTCTGAATCCTGCTGAAAATTGGAGTGATTTTAAAAATTTAAATGTTCAAATCATCCCGCCCAAGGAAGCCCCATACATTGTAAAAAGCAGCATCGAGTTTAAGAAAGGTGAAAATGGCTCTTATACGGCAGCCATGGAAGATTTACCCGAGAGGGATTTATCCTTTACCCTTTATGAGAATAAGAAAATTACCTTACTGGATAAAGTCGCGGGAAGCCTGCATAAAAGATTCGGGTATTTATATCCTCTTGTAATAGGTATAATAGCGCTTGTTGCTGCGCCTATTATTATAACGGTTGCCATTAAACTCTTAAGGAGGAGGAATATATGAGGCAAAAAGCGCTGAGTATAGCGATGCTTAATCTAACTTTGGTTATAATACTAATTGTCTTCTTATGTAATGCCTGCACAGAAAGCTCAATCGAGCAAAATGTTGCTTCCAGTGAAGAGGAATCTGCAGGGGCTCTTCCGGAACGCAATGTCCCGCAGGCAAAAAGGACACCATTGGAAGAAGCAATATTGCATCATTATGAAAACACTTCCGATCCTATATTCATATATGAACAAATCCCCTTTGAGGACGGCACCCTTGTGCTTGCCGAAAAGCTTATGGACGGAGAGCATTACCCGGATCTCCATTTTATTGACGCAAGCAATGAGGTCATTTACCAAACCCGGGGCAGCGACTGTTGGACATTAAATTATACACAATTCAGAGGATATAATATTTATTTCGGCCTCGCAGGGATAGAAACACGCCGATACAGCGGTGATCAAATCTCCGCCAGCAGGGTGGAGGCCTTATTTTCGGACAGGACAGTCAGTATTATATTGGGGGATAAAGAGGCTATATATATCAATCCAGCGGGGAAGGACATCCGTGCATTTGAGCATCCGCAAGGGTATATAATGCCTGTTGAAGGAAGGGATATGCCCGAGGACTATTTATCTGTATTTAAAAACGGGGAAAAAAAATCAATATCAAAAATACAAATTGAACGCAACCTGGGCAATATGCCTGAATACCTGAAATCAAAGAAAGCAGAGATTTATAATTCCTTTGCCTTTACATTTTCGCCCATGCTGACCACGGAAGAGTGGGAAAAAGGCTATGGGGAGGGCGAAATCGGACTGGAGGGTAAAACAGACCACAGGGGCAGCCATAATTTTCTTTATCTTAGGCCGGCAGGGCATATGGGTTTTGAAGATTCATTCTTACTGCCTCAGGATATAAAGCCTATTTATCTTTCAAACAACTATGTGAGAACGGCTGTTTTTTCAGCGGCTGAGACAGTTTTGGTGAAATACCCCGAGGGAAGGAAGATGCTGGATTGCCGTATTCTAAGATTGACGGGAGAAAAGGTTGAAAAGGAAATAGGGCAGGATAGCTTTGTGTTGATTGAGACAAATGAAGAAGGACAGGTTGTGCTTCCGAAGGGAAAGGGGTATTATCTGTTCCTGCTTAGAATAGTTGAGGGGAAGGAAATACAAACCTACACGGGCATGCTTGTAATCAAATAGAGAAAAGATAAATTTCAGGGTATTTATTGACAGTTTTTCATGATAAAATGTAAAGGAAAAGCAATAAAAAATGGAGGTGATTTGCGATGCCTATGTGCTTTTATGAATCAAAAATCGGAAGAATCGGAATAGCCGAAAAAGACGGCAGCATAAGCAATGTGTATATTTCCGGGGATAAATTGCCGGAGGATGCTCAATTAGGTGAAACACATTTATTGAAGGAAGCGGTAAGACAGCTTGAAAGCTATTTTGCAGGGGAGCTTAAGGAGTTTACATTACCTCTTAAGCCTGAGGGTACGGAATTTATGAAGAAAGTCTGGTCCGCACTATGCGAAATACCTTACGGCAAAACTGTGTCATACAAGGAAATAGCTGAAAAGGTTGGTGTGCCTAAAGGTGCAAGGGCGGTAGGGATTGCCAACAATCGCAACCCCATTCCGATATTCATCCCCTGCCATCGGGTTATAGGCGCAGACGGCTCTCTTACAGGCTACGGCGGAGGGTTGGATATGAAAAAGTACTTGCTGGAATTGGAGGGTTTGGAATAGTGCAGGTATTCGAATACGGCCGGAAAGAAATAGACTATCTGAAGGGCAAGGATAAAAAGCTCGGTGCTGCTATCGACAGAATAGGCATTATTAATCGGAGGATCATCCCTGATCCCTTTACTGCACTTGTATCCAGTATTGTAAGCCAGCAGATTTCAAGCAAGGCCGCAGATACTGTGTGGAACAGGCTTCTTAGCCTGCTTGGAAGTGTAAATCCCGAAAATATAAATGAATTAGGGTTACCCGAGATCCAAAGCTGCGGAATGTCTGAGAGGAAGGCGGGGTACATAAAGGGAATTGCAGAGGCTGCCATATCAGGGGAAGTAGATTTTGGAGCACTTGATGCATTATCTGACGAAGACATAATAAAAAGGCTTTCCTCGCTGCGCGGCGTAGGTGTTTGGACTGCAGAAATGCTGCTTATTTTTTCCCTTTGTCGTCCTGATGTTGTAAGCTACAAGGATTTGGCAATACGCAGGGGAATGATGAATTTATATGGCCTTAAAGAACTGCCGGAGGAGAAGTTTAAGCGATATAGAAAGCGATATTCCCCTTATGGTTCAGTTGCATCATTGTACCTTTGGGCACTTTCCGTAGAATGATTATACTTTTATTTCATCCAATATCATAGGCGCCAGTTTGAATACATCTCCCGCACCCATCGTAAATACAAGGTCACCGGGGTGGGCTTCTTTAGCAATAAAGTCTGCTATGCTCTTGAAATCGTTTTTGTATACAGCATTTGCGCTGTATTTATTTATGCCTTCTACCAGCTCAGAAGGATTAACAAGCCCTGTGTCTTTCTCCCTTGCGGCATATATATCCGTTATTATAACATTGTCCGCATCATAAAAAGCCTCTGAAAACTCATCGAACAGGGTTCTGGTCCTTGTATAGGTATGGGGTTGAAAAATACACCATATCTTCTGATGCGGGAATTGCTTTGCGGCATGCAGGGTTGCCTTGATTTCAGTCGGATGATGTGCATAATCATCAACTACTGTAATACTATTTCGGGTACCTTTAATATCAAAGCGCCTATGGGTGCCTTTAAATTCTTTCAGGCTCTTTTTTACGGTATGCATGTGCACACCGGCATTATATGCTATTGCTATAGCTGCCAGAGCATTAAGTATATTATGTTCACCGGGTATACAGAGAGAGAAGGTACCTAATTTTTTACCCCTCAACCTGACTTCAAAAGTTGGATGGCCTAAACTGTCATACTTAATATTTTTAGCATTGAAATCAGCTTTATTTTTTATTCCATAAGTCAGCACGTTGCACTTAACTTCTTTTGAAATATTAATGGCATGCTCATTGTCACTGCAAACAACAAGGCTTCCGCTCTCAGGTACCAGCCTGGCAAACTTTTTAAAAGCAGATATTATATGATCAATATCTTTGTAGTAGTCCAGATGGTCTTTTTCTATATTTAATATAACCGCTGCATAAGGATAAAATTTCAGGAAGCTTTCACAGTATTCACATGCTTCTGTCACAAAATAATCGCTTCTGCCTACCATGACGTTTCCGTTTATTGCCTCAATTTCGCCGCCAATAAGTATTGTAGGGTCAAGTCCGGCATTTTTTAGTATGATTGAAACCATTGAGGTGGTCGTTGTTTTTCCATGGCAGCCTGCAATTGCAATGCCGTAGCTATAATTTTTCATAATTGTGCCAAGGAATGTCGCTCTGTCAATAACAGGGATTCCAAGTTCCTTTGCCTTTACAATTTCACAATTATCCTGCTTCACTGCCGCCGTATAAACTAAAAGGTCGGCCCCTTCAACATTTTTTGGATTGTGTGGGATGTAAACTAAAGCGCCATTTTTTCGAAGCTTGCTTATTAAGTTGTTTTCATTGATATCGGAGCCTGTGATTTTATAGCCTGATTCCAGTAGTATTTGAGCCAGCCCGCTCATGCTGATACCGCCAATACCCACAAAATGTACACTCTTTACATCATTGAGTGAAATCATAGATACAACTCCTTAATAAAATTACGTTGATTCAATCTTGTTATGGAACTATATGTTTCGTGCCAAACAAATTACTTTGAATTCAAATGGCACGAAACATTTTCCGCTATTCATATGTCGTGGGAAATACATATTTGATAGTACAAAATTAAACGCATCAACTAATTTTGTAATGATAAATCTTTTTCACGACATATATAAGAAATATTACTTTATTTAACGTATTGATTTTACATTCTTATGCATATGCTGTCAACTTATGTTTTAGTTTACTTTGGTGCAGAAGAAAAACACATAATACTCATATTATTATTATAGCCAATTTTTTGCTACCTGATAATAGGAAAGAAAAGTTTTCTTACATGGGAATTTTGTTATTACGAGTTTTATAGAAAACAGTAAAAAACCCTCATTGAAATCTTGTAATAGGAGAGTTAAAATAGTAAAACTACAAATAATATCGTTATTCAAAGGTTTTTACACAGTAAAAAAGTGTACGATATGCTAATTTACATAACGAAATCGTGTTGGCTATGAAAATCTTTGTTAGAAAAAGAAGGAAAAGAACTAATAAATGACGAATTATTATCAAAATGACAATACGAATGACGGGAAGGTGGTGAACTAGAATGGATATAACAGACGTAAGGATCAGAAAGGTTAATGTGGAGGGTAAGATGAAGGCAGTAGTTTCAGTAACCTTTGATAATGAATTTGTTGTTCATGACATAAAGGTTATAGAGGGACAAGAAGGGTTGTTCATAGCTATGCCGAGCAGAAAAACTCCCGATGGAGAATTCAAGGATATTGCACATCCGATTAACTCTTCTACGAGAGAGAGACTACAAACCTCAATATTGGAAGAATATGAAAAAGTGAAGAACGAGTAGTACAGTTTAAAGATATCCACCTATGATACGGGTGGATGTTTTCTTTTTTGTAATTTTTTTAAATTCAATATTATATATATATTAGTAACATATTATCTGAGGGGGGTAAAGAAATGACGGAAAAGAAAAAACAATGCTCCAAGACTGAACAGTCGGAGATGGATATTCATGATATGAAAATGCAAGAGCCGGAAATTCCGATACAGGAAGGAATTTATCCGATGATGCATTGCTGCCCGGTCATGTGCCCTATGACATGTCCAATGATGAGGGTGCCCTATGAAAAAAATACAAGTATGGGAATAGAGGACATGAGAAGTCCGGATTGGTATGATGAGGATGAAAGCGATTATAGCAGCGATGAATCAGACGAATTCCCGATCTATTGGAAACATAAGAAAAAGCATAAATATTACCCGTATCCGGTTTTTTGGCCTCCTTTCTACCCTATTAAACCCTACAAAAAAAAGCATAATAAGTGGTAAGGCTAAGAATAACCTGAAGAGAATATCAAATACGGAACAATTGAGTTCCGTATTTTTTATTGTATAGGAAAGTATAACTTTCCTATACAATAAAAAACCTTTGATTTGAGTGCCCGCGCCATTATTTCCTCATTGCATTCGGAAAAGGCTCATGGGCGGCAAATGCGGCAAAGCCGCCTTTGTTCTGTTATCAGGCCGGCGGCGGGCAGTTTATTGCAAGTTAATCACAGATCCTTATAACTTTATTGAAAATAAATATGATAAGTGATATATTTTATTGTATGAGAAAACTATGCTTCCCTTTGCAATAATAACCCTCTATTAAACCTTGTTATTGCAAAGAATTACTGAATGGAGAAGGTAGGCTGTAATGCAAAACATATTAACTGAAAAAATACAAAAATTAAAAAGAGAGAGGAATGCAATAATACTGGCGCATAATTATCAGGTGCCGGAGGTTCAGGACATAGCCGATATTGTAGGAGACTCATATTCCTTGAGCCGACATGCAGCTGATACCGACAGTGATGTGATAGTATTTTGCGGTGTACATTTTATGGCAGAAAGCGCCAAAATACTTTCACCGGATAAAACAGTACTGCTGCCTGTTAAGGATGCCGGATGTCCTATGGCCGATATGGTAACGTTGCCTGAACTGCGTCAAATGAAAGAAAAGTATCCTTATGCAGCAGTGGTATGCTATGTGAATTCCTCGGCCGAAATAAAGGCAGAAAGCGATATCTGCTGTACCTCATCAAATGCTTTGAAGGTAGTGCGGAATATCAGCAACAAACAGATAATTTTTGTACCGGATGAAAACCTTGGAAGTTATGTAGCTTCTAAAGTGAAAGATAAGGAGATTATCCTCTGGAAGGGCTTCTGCATTACTCATAAGAGGGTTAAGGCAGAGGAAGTAAAAAAGATAAGGCAGCTTCATCCTGATGCAAAAATTCTTGTGCATCCAGAGTGCGAGCCCGAGGTTCAGAAGCTTGCAGATTTCCTTGGAAGCACATCTGAGATAATCAAATATGCGGGAGAGATACCGGAAAGGGATATTATTATTGGAACAGAGGAAGGTGTCCTTCATATTCTTAGGAGGCAAAATCCGGGCAAGCGCTTTTCTCTCCTATCGCCGGGGTTAATATGTACAAATATGAAAAAGACCAGACTTGAAGATGTACATAATTCACTGTCAAGTATGCAGTATGAAATTCACGTGGACGAAAAAATAAGACAAAAAGCATTAAGGTCGCTTAAAGAGATGCTGAAGGTAAAATGAAGGGGAAAAATTATGTCATTAAGGTACGTGATTAATTTTGATACCTCGAAAATCGAGAGTGAAATTTGGGATGTAGTGGTAATAGGCAGCGGGATTGCCGGGCTATATTCAGCATTTAACCTTGATTCCAACCTCAAAATATGTATTCTTAGCAAGGGTGCTTTGGATAAAAACAACTCCTACCTTGCTCAAGGAGGGATTGCCGCTGCTATGGGCGAGGATGATATGCCCGAATATCATTTTAAGGATACTGTAAAGGCAGGGGCAGGGCATTGCAATGAGGAAGCGGTAGATATACTTGTCAGAGAAGCACCCAAAGATATAGAAATACTGTGCAGAATAGGAACGAATTTCGACAGGAATCCGGAGGGTATGCTTGTAACTACGAGAGAGGGAGGGCATGGCTGCTTCAGGGTTATACATGCCCACGGAGATGCAACAGGGAAAGAAGTTGTTGATTCCCTTCTCAGAGCCTGCAGGAATAAAGAGAATATTACCATAAAAGAAAATTGTTTTGCCATAGACATGCTTGTTGCGGAGGGAAGGTGCGCTGGGCTATTGATTGCAGAAGGTACTGATTTTGAGTCAACAAAGAAGGTACTGTACTGTCGAAGTATTATTTGCGCCAGCGGAGGCATCGGCCAGGCATATAAGAATACCACCAATTCGGAAGTAGTTACGGGAGACGGCATATCTATGGCATACAGGGCCGGAGCAGTGCTTTCCGATATGGAATTCGTTCAATTCCATCCTACGGTTTTTTATCAACCAACCGGCAAGGGGAGCCGGTTTCTGATCTCTGAAGCTGTCAGAGGCGAAGGCGGAATACTTCTGAATATAAATCACCGAAGATTTATGAAAGAATATCACGAAATGGGAGAAGTCGCACCAAGGGATATAGTGTCAAGGGCAATATTCTCGGAAATGAGAAAGACCGGCAGTGACCATGTATTTCTTGATATAACCCACAAAGATGCATTCTACCTGAGAAAAAGATTTCCTACAATATATTCCAGGTGCCTGAAGGAAGGGGTGGACATCACAAGGGATTATATACCTGTTTATCCTGTTCAGCACTATTTTATGGGCGGAATAAGGACCGATATGACCGGAAGGACAAATATTGAGGGCCTTTATGCTTGCGGTGAAGCAGCAAATACGGGAGTTCACGGTGCCAATAGGCTGGCAAGCAATTCCCTTCTTGAGGGATTGGTATTCGGCAGAAGATGTGCGGAGGATATAAACACCGGCATACATAAGCTGAAAATTGAAAAGAAGCGTTTTTTTAACAATCTGAAAAGCCCGGGTAAATCCCTGAATGCGGCAGAAGCAAGAGATGAGATAAAAATGCAGATGGATGCCTATGCCGGAATTGAAAGGAATGGCCGGGATATGGAAAAGGCCTTGGATTATATAAACAGCATAGCAGCGAGCCTGGAAGAGGCTGATCTGAGAAGTGTCAGCGATATAGAAACCCTTAACATTGCCTGTATCGCAGCACTTATACTTAAAGGAGCTATTTCGAGGAAGAAAAGCTGCGGCAGTCATTATAGGACAGATAGCGAATAGGAGGTCTGGAATGATAGAAAACATAGTTGTTGATGGAATAATAAACAATGCATTGGCAGAAGATTTGGGCTGGGGGGATGTGACAACCGACTTGACCATACCCGAAGCAACAGTTATGGAAGGAAATTTTATTGCTAAGGAAGACGGGATAATCTGCGGTATAGACATATGCAGACGGGTATTTGAAATAGCTGACAAAAATATTGAATTTCGCGCCTTTATGAAGGATGGACAGAGAGTTTTCAAAGGAAATATAATTGCTGCAATAAGAGGAAACGCCAGAAGCATATTAAAGTGTGAAAGGACAGCCCTTAATTTCTTTCAAAGGATGTCCGGAATAGCAACAATGACTGATAAATTTGTTTCCCTAACCTCCGATCTGGATGTTAAGGTTGTAGATACACGAAAGACTGTTCCCGGGCTTAGGGTTTTAGATAAATACTCCGTAAAGGTTGGCGGAGGCTTCAACCATAGATTTAATCTTTCTGATATGATACTTATTAAGGATAACCACATAAAAGCTGCAGGGGGTATAAATCCGGCAGTTGCCGCGGCAAGGAAAAATTCTTCACATGCGCTGAAGATAGAGGTAGAAGTGGAGTCGATAAAAGAATTGATAGAGGCTATTGATGCCGGAGCTGATATAGTGATGCTGGATAACATGACCCTAAATATGATGAGGGAGGCTGTAAGCATTGCAGGAGGGAAGGTGTTGCTTGAAGCTTCGGGGAATGTATCACTGGAGGGGGAAAGAAATATCAGGGATATTGCAGAGACAGGGGTAAATATTATATCTGTAGGCTCATTGACAAATTCTTCAGATTCATTGGATATAAGTTTAAAGTTTTTATAGTTTTGCCGGCTTTGGGATAGCCTGTTTGTTATAATATTCTATTCCAGGGCCATTCTTTTTTATCAGCATTTCTACGGTACTTTTTTCTGGGGCTGTATTATGTTAAAATGGTAGGGGAATATAATTATGTACTTCATGAGGTTAATCATGTTGATAATTGGGGTGATATATTGGGTAGTGCATGCAGTATTACGTGTATAATACTTGCTGCCGGGGAAGGGAAGAGAATGTATTCCAAAGCACCCAAGGTATTGCATAAGGTATGCGGAATCCCTATGGTTGAGTATGTCATAAATTGTGCCCGGGAGCTTTCCGATAAAGAACCTGTTGTTGTGATAGGGCATGGGGCAGAGCAGGTGGCTAAAGAAATAACCGGTGTAAAATTTGTTGTGCAGGAAAGGCAGCTTGGTACCGGCCATGCGGTGATGCAGGCGAAAAAGCATATAAATGATGGGGATATACTGATACTATACGGGGATACACCCCTTCTCAGGTCCGAGACCCTTGCCAGGATGCACAGGTTGCATAGGGCTGAGGGCTATGGCGCGACGGTTCTTATCTCTGATGTGGAAGATCCGGCGGGATATGGAAGAATAGTTAGAAGAGCCGATAACCTTGTCGAGACTATTATTGAGGAGAAGGATGCCGACAGCGATACGAAGCTCATAAAAGAAATCAACTCCGGTATCTATTTCTTCAATGGCAGGGAACTTAAGGAAGCAATTAAACAGTTAAACAATGATAATGCCCAGGGAGAATACTATCTTACCGATGTTATCAGTATAATGGGTAAGAAGGGTCTAAGGATAGGTGCATATAAAATCAGAGATGCCGAAGATATCATGGGAGTTAATAACAGGTATCAGCTAAGTGAGGCCAATGAAATAATGCGGGGCAGGGTATCAAAGAAACTTATGCTGGACGGGGTGACAATAATAGATCCCCGGAATACATATATCGAGGCTTCCGTGACAATTGAAAAGGACGTTACAATATATCCCGGCTGCATACTTGAAGGGAACACGATAATTGGGGAGGATTCGATAATAGGTCCCAATACAAGGATTAAGGATGGAAAGATTGAAAGGGGAGTAAGCATACAAAACTCCATAGTGCTGGAAAGCTCTATTGGAGAAGGTACTTCTATCGGCCCTTTTGCGTATATAAGACCAGGCAACAAGATAGGAAAGCATGCACGAATTGGAGATTTTGTAGAAATCAAAAATTCCAATTTTGGCGACTATTCAAAGGCCTCCCACTTAACCTATGTAGGTGACGGTGATATAGGCAATAATGTAAACCTGGGATGCGGTGTTGTATTTGTCAATTATGACGGAAAACAAAAGTACAGGACTTATGTAGGGGACAATTCCTTTGTAGGATGCAATGTAAATCTGATTGCACCGGTAAGGGTGGATAATAATACATATATTGCCGCAGGTACCACAGTGACAAAGGATGTGCCGCAAGACAGCCTGGCCATTGGCAGAGCAAGGCAGGAGAATAAGGAGGGTTGGGTAACCAAAAGAAAAAACAAATAACATTTTGGGAGGTTTCTGGTAAATGAATGTACATGGAAAGAGCATAAAGGTCCTAAGCTGTAATGCCAATAAAATTTTATCCAGGGATATTGCCTTTAATCTTGGCATACCGATGGGAGATGCTCAAGTAAGTACTTTTAGCAATGGGGAGATAGGTGTAAGCATAAATGAATCCATAAGGGGTGCGGATGTATTTGTGGTCCAGTCCACCTGTAGCCCCGTAAATGATAATCTTATGGAGCTCCTGATAATGATAGATGCATTAAAGAGGGCTTCTGCAGGAAGAATTAATGCAGTGATGCCTTTTTACGGCTATGCAAGGCAGGATCGAAAATCAAAGTCCAGAGAACCGATTACTGCAAAACTGGTTGCCAACCTTATTGAAGCCGCAGGTGCCGACAGAGTTATTACAATGGATCTTCATGCCCCACAGATTCAAGGGTTTTTCGATATCCCCGTAGATCACTTGTATGCTTCACCGCTTATTGTGAATTATTTTACGAATAAGAAATTAGATGATATAGTTGTGGTTTCTCCGGATGTTGGAGGGGTTACCAGGGCACGATCCCTTGCGACCAAGCTTGATGCCCCGCTGGCTATAATTGACAAGAGGAGACCGAGGCCTAATGTATCGGAAGTTATGAATATCATAGGCGATATTGCACATAAGGATTGTATAATAATTGACGATATGGTGGACACGGGAGGCTCCATTGTAAATGCTGCAAAGATGATGAAGAATATGGAAGCCGGAGACATCTATGTTGCATGCACTCATCCCGTGCTGTCAGGACCTGCCTTTGAACGCATCCGTGATTCTGAGATAAAAGAATTGGTTGTGACAAATACTATACCTATTCCTGAGAACAAGCCTGCAGACAAAATAAAGGTATTGTCCGTTGCACCCTTGTTTGCCGAAGCAATAAAAAGGATATATGAGGGCTTATCCTTGAGCAAGCTGTTTGATTGAAATACTAACGCACATAGGGAGTAATCCTGATTATGGTGCGTATTCAATAACGTTAAGGGAATTATTGCGTGGATTTTGAATAGTCAATGGAGAATGCTATTCACGTAATGATTAATCGGAGGCTTTTATGTACTTAATTGTGGGCTTGGGAAATCCCGGAGATAAATATAGATATACCAAGCATAATGTGGGTTTTATGGTATTGGATTATTTTGCTTCCGTACACAATATCAGTATTGGCAGGATAAAGCATAAGGCAGTGTTGGGGGAAGGTTTGATAGGGAATGAAAAGGTTATACTTGCCAAGCCCCAGACATATATGAACCTGAGCGGAGAAAGTGTTCAAGAACTTATGTGTTGGTATAAGGAGGATATATCCAGGCTCATTGTGGTATATGATGATGTTGATCTTGATGTAGGGAGAATCAGGATAAGGCCGGAGGGAAGCTCCGGCACTCATAATGGGATGAAATCGATAATATATATTTTGAATACGGATAGATTTCCCAGAATCAGAATAGGTATTGGTAAGCAGCCGGATTATATGGATCTGGCAGACTATGTCATGGGCAGATTTTCAGATGAGGAGATACCATTAATGGAAGAGGCTGTTAAGAATGCAGCCCTGGCAATAGAGGAAACAGTGAAAAATGGAATAAACTCCGCAATGAACAAGTATAATGGGGAAAAATAGAGGCAATGCTCTAATTGGATTGATGCGAACAGCTTGAGGTCAATATGTATAATATCTGACCTCAGTATTCTTTAGAAACCCTGATTCATAATACATGAATCAGGGCAAAAGTGTTGCGCATCATACTCCTTATGCGAAAGGTATTAGGAGGTGGGGACTTGAGTATTGATAACATTCTTAAGCCTCTTTATGAGATGAAGGAGTTCAATGAACTGCTTTCATCTCTCGAAACAAATCTGAATACGGTGCAGGTATATGGCATTGCCGATACACAGAAGGCTGTCGCAGCTGCATTAATATGCAAACATATCGGGAAACAATGCCTGTTTATTACCCATAATGATTTGCTTTCCAGGAAAATAGCTGAGGATATTTCATTTTTTGATGCAGATTTGGGGGTTTTATTTCCCGGCGGGGAGATGGTATTCCGAAGGATTGATGCCAGAAGCAATGAAATTATGCAAAACCGTTTAAAAGTTTATGATGATATTATTAGCGGCAAAAACATTATTATATGCGCTTCCATAGAAGCATTGCTTGCCAAGACAGTGTCTCCCAAACTTTTTTCGTCAATGACAAGGGAGCTTTCCATTGGGGATACCGTTTCATTGGAAGAAATAAAAGGATATTTCGTCAAAGCGGGATACGAGCGCATTGATATGGTAGAGGGGAGAGGTCAATTCTCTATAAGAGGGGGTATTATTGATTTCTATTCCCCTATACATCAGAATGCTGTTAGGATCGAGCTTTTTGATGATGAAATAGATTCTATAAGATATTTTGATGTATTAACCCAGCGTTCCGTAGGCAAAGCGGAAAAAATCAGAATAACTCCCGCAAGGGAATTCATTGTTACGGAGGAGGAATTCATTGCAGGGGCAGAAAAGCTTCAGGCAGAGCTTTCCACAAGACTTGGACCCTCAGGAGGCGATCGCAGGAAGAAAAGCTCCGATGCAAAAGTAAAGGAAAAAATATCTGAAGATATCGAAAAGCTAAAGCAGGGTATATACTTTGAAGGAATCGATAAATATTCACCGTATTTTCCCGATAAAGATTACAGCCTCATTGATTATATGAAGGACTGTGTAATTTTGATGGACGAATCAAATAGGATAAAGCAGCGCTGTGAGACGGTTGAGATGGAGTTCCGCGAGTATTTCCGGCAGCTCTTGGAAGACGGGGAGGTTTTATCGGGGCAATTTGATTCTTTATTCACATATAAAGATATTCTTCCAAAATTGCAAAAGAGAAAAAAGGTCTGCTTGGACGCCTTATATAAGAGCAATAGCGATTTTAGCCCGCAAAAAGTTTTTAGTATTACAAGCCGTTCAATGCATCCTTTCCATGGGAAGCTTGCCATGCTTATGGAAGAGGTTGCTGTATGGAAAAAGCATAAGTACAAGGTTTTGATACTATCCGGTACAAGGGATAAAGGCTTACGTCTGGTTTCCGACCTTAGGGAAAAAGACATTTATGCAGTTTATAAAGATGAGCTTGATATTGAGCTTAAAGAAGGACATATAGTGATTATGCCCGGTATATTAAACAACGGTTTTGATTTTCCATCTGTCAAGTATGCTGTAATAAGTGATAGAGAGGTCTTTGGATCTAAACGGAAGAAAGTAGAAAAGAAAAAAGGCAAGGCTATTAATGTATTCACCGATCTTAAAGCAGGGGATTTTGTTGTTCACGAAAATCACGGCATAGGGCAATATATTGGGATAGAGAAGCTAAAAATAGAAAATGTTGTCAGGGACTATTTACATATTCGGTATTCGGGAAACGATAAGCTTTTTATTCCCACTGACCAGTTGAATATGATACAGAAATACATCGGATCGGAAGGCAGGGGTCCCAAGCTCAATAAGCTGGGCGGCACAGAGTGGATGAAGGTCAAGGCGAAGGCCGGAAAGGCAATAGAAAACCTGGCTATGGACCTTTTGAAACTGTATGCCGAGAGGCAGCAGGCTGTGGGATTCAAATTTTTGGCGGATACAAGGTGGCAGGAAGAGTTTGAGGGAATGTTCCAGTACCAGGAAACACAGGACCAGCTGCGTTGCATTGAAGAAATAAAACAAAATATGGAGAATTCAAAGATAATGGATAGGCTGCTATGCGGGGATGTAGGATACGGTAAGACAGAGGTTGCCCTAAGAGCGGCATTCAAATGTGTTATGGACAATAAGCAGGTTGCGATTCTGGTGCCTACAACAATATTGGCTCAGCAGCATTATAACACCTGTATACAAAGATTCGCCAATTTTCCTATAAATATAGATGTTCTATCCAGATTCAAGACCCATGGGGAGCAATGCAAAATAATTGCCAACATCAAAAGCGGCAATGTAGATATAATAATCGGAACCCATAGGCTTTTGCAGGATGACTTGGTATTCAGAGATTTGGGGCTTTTGATAATTGACGAAGAACAGCGGTTTGGAGTTGTTCATAAAGAAAAAATAAAGGGCCTGAAGAGTAATGTAGATGTGCTTACGCTTTCAGCGACTCCTATACCAAGGACACTTCATATGTCCCTTGCAGGCATAAGGGATATCAGCATAATTGAGGAGCCTCCTGAAGAAAGATATCCTGTTCAGACCTATGTCATGGAATATAATGATGATATTATAAGGGACGCAATTATTAAGGAAATAGGCAGGGGAGGCCAAGTATATTACCTGTATAACAGGGTCAGAAGCATACAGAAGGTTGCTGCAAGGTTAAAAACCATGGTGCCGGAAGCTAAGATTGCGATCGCCCATGGGCAAATGGAAGAAAAAATACTTGAGGAAACAATGCTGGACTTTTATAAAGACGAATATGATGTTCTTATTTGCACTACAATAATAGAGGCAGGGCTGGACATATCGAATGTAAATACAATAATAATCAACGATGCTGATAAAATGGGCTTATCTCAGCTTTATCAGTTAAGAGGAAGAGTCGGGCGTTCCAACAGATTGGCCTACGCATATTTTACTTATCAGAGAGATAAGGTTCTGAACGAAGTCGCAGAAAAGAGACTTCAGGCGATAAAAGAATTCACCGAATTCGGTTCCGGATTTAAGATAGCTATGAGAGACTTGGAAATCAGAGGTACAGGTAACCTGTTGGGCAAGGAACAGCATGGCCATATGGAGGCTATAGGATATGACCTCTATATCAAGCTCCTTGAAGACTCTGTAAGGAAGCTTAAGGGTGAAGAGGTCAATGAAGCTGTTGATACAGCCATAGAGCTTCAGGTAAGTGCATTTATCCCCGAAAGTTATATTACTGATGAAAACCAGAAGATTGAGCTATATAAGAAAATTGCGTCTATCGGAAGCCGGGAGGACTATTATGATATTGAGGAAGAGATGTTGGACAGGTTCGGAGATTTGCCTCAGGCGGTCAGATGTTTGCTGGAGATATCCTATATAAAATATATGGGTGGGAAATGTGGAGTGATTTCGATAGTTCAGAAGAAAAACAGTATAATAGTGAAATTTAATTCAGATAAAAGCATAAAACCGCAGACTGCAATCAAAGTGGCGGGAGAATACACTGACAAATTACTTTTTACTGCAAGTGGTCAGCCATATTTTACAGTGAAAATTGATGAGAATAAACAGAATGAAAATATCAAATTCTTAAGTGAGTTCTTAGAAAAAATTAGTGGTTTCCAGAATGAATGATATAGGGTATAATTATTAAATGGTATCTTTAATGACTAAGAAGGGTTAAATTATTTGTAGGGGAGCGATGAAATTGATTGGTGGGAAGTCTAAACTGCTTCCGACGCTTTTAGCGTTTGTGATGCTGTTATTATTATTATCCGGCTGCGGTATTGTAAGGGTAAATCCTGAAATTGACAATAATACCGTAGTTGCAAAGGTTTCTGATCAAGAAATTAAAAAAGAAGAATTTAATAAACTGTTTAATATATTGAAAACGCAGTATGAACAGCAGTTTGGCACTGAAGTATGGGAGCAGGAGGTAGATGGGAAAAAATTCGGCGATGTTGCCAGAGAGAAACTCCTTGATATGCTGATTGACGAAAAGCTTCAGATTAATAAAGCCTCAGAGCTTGGAATTACAGTTACGGATGATGAGGTAAACATTGAAATTGAAAAAGCCAAGAAATATTTTGACTCAGAGGAAAAGTACAATGAATTTCTAAAAAGTCAGAATATCGATTTGGACTATATAAAGCAGTCCATGAAGAAAGAACTGATAATCAACAAGCTTAACGAGAAACTTACCGAGAAAGTGACAGTGGATAATGATGAATTAAAGAATTATTATGATAATCATCAGGACGAATTTGTTAGTGTTAAGGCAAGTCATATACTTCTTGAGTCCAGGGAAGAAGCTGAAAAGATACTTCAAAGAGTAAAAGCGGGAGAAAACTTCGCCGAATTGGTAAAGCAGAATTCGAAGGATCCCAGTGCAAAAGAAAATAGCGGTGATCTTGGCTACTTTAGTCAGGGAGAAATGGTAGAACCTTTTGAAAAGGCTGCATTTGCAATGAAACCGGGAGAAATAAGCGATATAGTTCAGACAGACTTTGGATTTCATATTATTAAGTTAGAGGACAGAAAGCTCGAGAAATTTGCAGACGTAAGAGAGCAGCTCAAAGGTAACCTTTTATATGATAAGAAGAGCAAAGAGTACGAAAAGCTGCTTGAAGAGATGCGAAAGAATACGAAAATCGAGAAATTTGTTAAGAACCTGAAATAAACTGTAAAAAAAGCGGCAAAGCCGTTTTTTTTATATACGGCATGCGTGACTATACATAGTCTGCCTACAAATGCACACTTTTGTCTTCGGTCTGAAGCGGCTTTCCGTTAAGCACATTTCATAAAAGGCGTCCTTGGTTTGAAGTGTTTTAATGGAAGCCTTTTTTATAATGCGTAGGAAAGTATGGATTACCTTAATTGACACTTTCCGTTAAGCGCATTTCATAAAAGGCATCCTTGGTTTGAAGTGTTTTAATGGAAGCCTTTTTTATAATTATCTATAATTTACAAAAATGTGTATAAAAAAATGTCGTTGGTAAAATAATAACCATTACAAACACTTATGTAAATCAAAAGAAGGAGGGTTTAATTTGAAGGCAACCGGAATTGTAAGAAGAATAGATGATCTTGGAAGAGTTGTAATACCGAAAGAAATAAGAAGAACTCTGCGTATTAGGGAAGGTGATCCCCTGGAGATATTTACTGATAGGGAAGGAGAGGTTATTCTCAAAAAATATTCCCCAATAGGTGAGCTCAGTGATTTTGCAAAAGAGTATGTAGAGTCTCTCCATAGTTCTATGGAACACATTACTTGCATAGCAGACAGGGATACTATTATTGCGGTTGCAGGCGCGCCAAAGAAGGAACTGCTGGACAAAAGGGTCAGCCCTACTCTGGAAAAAATAATGGAAGATAAGACGACAGTAGTTTTAAGCATGACAGGAGAAAACAAAATGATTAATATATCTGCGGACGAAGAAGGCACTCCGAAATATGCTGCCGGAGTTGTGGCACCTATTATTACCCAGGGTGATTCTATAGGAGCGGTTTTGCTGCTTTCTAAAGACCCAAATATAGAGATGGGAGAATTAGAAATCAAATTATCGGAAACTGCAGCCAGCTTTCTGGGAAAGCAAATGGAACAGTAACAAACGATAGATGAAGGTAGTGGTCGAAGCGGCTGCTACTTTTTTGTTGTTGTTCTATTGTATCTGAGTTTTGCCTATACTAACTATATAAAATGTTTTGTGAGTTACAGATGTATATGGTAGAATTATTATGCTTAAGTTATTTTAGGGAGGTCGCAAATGGGTTCTTATAAGCAATCGTTTATTAAGGGAGCTGCCATACTTACAATTGCCGGTATATTGTCTAAGATTCTTGGGGCAATATATAGAATTCCCTTAGGCAGGATAATGAGCTCTGAAGGCATGGCTTACTATCAGATCGCATATGATATCTACATACTGGCGCTGACAATTTCGGCTTATTCCATACCGGTGGCAATATCCAAACTGGTATCGGAAAAAATAGAGCTGGGAAGACGGGACGAAGCGCATAAGGTATTTAAAGTTGCGCTTGCGTTAATTGGGTTCTTAAGCCTGATGGTGTCGGCGTTATTATTTTTTAATGCACGGAGTTTTGCAATAATTTTGAAAAATCCCGGGGCCTATCTGGCTGTTCTTTGCGTTGCACCGGCAATATTTGCCGTATCCCTAAGCGGAGCATTCAGGGGGTATTTCCAGGGTATGCAGAATATGATCCCAAGCGGAATATCCCAGGTGACGGAACAGATTGCCCGGGTAGTCTCGGGCTTTGTACTGGCAATAATTTTTTTACCCTTGGGTTATGAAGCCGCTGCAGGGGGTGCGGTTTTCGGAACCACAATCGGGGGGTTAACAAGTTTTCTTACACTTATTTGCATATACAGAAAGAAAAGAAGTGAAATAAAAGCAGGCATATCTGCAGGCCTGCTTAAAATGGAGTCGTCCTTGAGTATTGCAAAAAGAATAATAGTGTTTTCTCTGCCTATTACAATAGGAGGAAGCATAATGCCTATGATGACGGTTGTTGATACATACATTATAATGGACAGACTCCAGTCGGCGGGATTTTCTCTTGAGACTGCCAACAGCCTGTTGGGACAACTGAAGGGCATGGCGGGGGCTTTCATTAACTTACCCCAGGTGGTTACCATAGCTTTGGCAGCAAGTCTTGTCCCTGCGATATCCGAATCCATAGCCAGAAATGATTTTGGTTCTGCAGCCAGAAAGTCGGAGCTGGCAATAAGAATAAGCCTGATAATTGGATTGCCTGCCGCTTTTGGGCTTTTCATACTTGCTGATCCAATAATGAAGTATATGTATCCGAAAGAATCGGCAACTCTTGGAATGGTGCTGCGGTATCTGTCAATGGCAGTAATATTTCTTACCCTTGTCCAGACTATGACCGGAATACTTCAGGGCATGGGAAAGGAAAGGGTACCTGTAATAAACCTGGTAATAGGAGCATTTGTGAAAATAGCGGTAAGCTACATCCTGACATCGGTGCCGTTTATAAACATTAGGGGTGCGGCGATAGGCACTGTTGCAGGTTATGCAGTATCTGCAATTCTTAATTTGTCTGCCATAATAAAATATCAAAAGTCAAAAATAAGAATAGCCAGCATGGTTGTGAAGCCTGCAGCGGCCACCGGCGCTATGACAGCAGCCGCATATTTAAGCTACAGGCTTCTTTTCGAAGTTTTTGGGAGAAATTCGGCAGCAACAATAATAAGTATTGCATTTGCTGCATTGGTATATATGGTAGTACTTTTACTTATTAAGGGTATTGCCGTAGAAGAACTGGAAATGGCTCCGGGAGGCAAAAGGCTTTCAAAAGTATTGAGGAAGAAAGGATTGCTATAAACCAACAAAAGAAAAGAGGCGAGAACAAATATGCCAAAGATAATTATTATAGGGCTTGGACCGGGTGATTACAGTCAGCTTAGCCTGGAAGCTCTTGAGATTATAAAAAATAGTGAGATTCTTGTCCTGAGGACTGAAAAGCACCCTGTAGTTGACTATATAAGAGAATTGGGCATTAGCTTTATAAGCTGTGATGACATTTATGACAGCTGCGAATCCTTTGACGAAGCATATAAGAGTATATGCCGGCGTGTATTAGACTTTTGCAGCGAAAAGGGGCAAGTAGTGTATGCTGTGCCGGGACATCCCCTGGTAGCGGAGAAAAGCGTTGAACTGATTGCTGCCGAAGCAGGAAAGGATATTCAAGTCATAATTATTCCTGCATTGAGTTTTATTGATGCAATATTAAGTACTTTGAGGATAGATCCTATATACGGCTTGAAAATAATTGACGGCTTAAACATAAAAGGACAGAAGCCGGATACGAAATGCGGAAATATAATTACTCAGGTATATAACAGGCTTGCAGCTTCAGAAATAAAGCTTATGCTTATGAATCACTATAAGGATGATTTTGAAATTTTCGTCATAAGGGCAGCCGGAGTAAAAGGACTGGAGCATGTAGAGAAAATTTCTCTTTATGAGTTGGATAGAATAGAATGGGTGGATCATCTTACAAGTGTTTATGTCCCTCCTGCGGCCGAGGGAGCAAGGTATAGGAATTTTGACGATTTGACGGAGCTTATGGAGAGCCTGAGGGGCGATAATGGATGCCCTTGGGACAAGAAACAGACAAGAGAGTCTTTAAAACCGTACCTCCTTGAGGAAACCTTTGAAGTGCTGGATGCTATTGATAAGGGCGATATTTCACTAATAGCGGAAGAGCTTGGGGATTTACTGCTGCAGGTTGTGTTTCATTCACAGATAGCAAAAGAGGACGGCGAATTCGATGTCAATGAAGTAATCACCGGCATAGTAGATAAACTGATTATCAGGCATCCTCACGTATTTGGAGACGTTAAAGCCACAAGCGAAAGCGGAGCTTTAAAGAGCTGGGAGGCCTCAAAACGGGAGCACAAAGGCATAGATACATATACACAGACCTTAGTGGACGTACCGGGGGTTTTACCTGCACTGATGAGAGCATATAAGGTGCAGCAGAAAGCAGCATTGGCAGGCTTTGACTGGGATAATGCAGAGGACGCATTTTCAAAGGTTTATGAGGAAACCGAAGAGGTCAGGGAAGTATATAAAAACGGAGAAAAAGCCATAATAGAAGGAGAAATCGGGGATTTACTGTTCTCAGTTGTTAATGTTTCAAGGCTTTTAAAGGTCCAACCCGAGCTTGCCCTTAGAGCTACCACAGAAAAATTTATTAACAGATTTAAATATATTGAAGAAACTGCCTTGCAATTAGGGAGAAAACTTGATAAAATGAGTTTGCAAGAGATGGATAAGCTCTGGAACGAAGCAAAACAGCATGTTTGAACAAAAATAATTTGAAATACTGAAAAAAAAGAAGGATTTTCGCGAAAGAGGTAGAATACCCATAAACAGTAAATATTTCCTACAAAATAATAAATGGAGGGAAAATAATGAATAAATCAGAATTAATCAGCAAAATGGCTGAAAAAAGTGCAATGACGAAGAAAGATTCCGAGAAAGCTCTCAAAGCGCTTATAGAGAGTGTTGAAGGTGCTCTCGCAAAGGGTGACAAGGTTCAGTTGGTTGGGTTTGGAACTTTTGAAGTTAAAGCAAGAAAAGCAAGAGTAGGCAGAAATCCAAGAACTAGAGAAGAGATTAAGATACCAGCTTCAAAGGCTCCTGTTTTCAAAGCTGGTAAGGACCTTAAAGATCTGGTAAATAAGAAATAAGTACATATTTTGAAGAATCAGGCTAAAAGCCTGATTTTTCATCGTGCAGATTTCAAGTGCGCCTCCAGCGTACTTGTGCGCCGATTTCGCATCCAATGCTTTTTAACACATCATATATCATATTATTCATGTGTTAGAAAGCACTTCATCTATTTAGTGCCTCGCTTGCGCTAAAAGTTATATGCTTTACGAGGCACTGTCGTAGTGAGATAAATTTCCTTACGAAATC
>Ga0116161_1001424_pt1 | contig 24612 bp, 18 predicted proteins | sample AD_JPNAS3_MetaG_FD_89877 | JGI IMG/M metagenome (GOLD analysis project Ga0116161, IMG submission 89877) | Active sludge microbial communities of municipal wastewater-treating anaerobic digesters from Japan - AD_JPNAS3_MetaG | ecosystem: Engineered > Bioreactor > Anaerobic > Digestate | place... | reverse complement strand
GGGCTACGACTGGCGCGCGGCGAACCGGGTCTGGCGCGCCGTGCAACCGGCCGACTTCGCCTGGAAGGGGACCGGGGCGCCGCGCGTTGCGACCGCCGCCCTGCATGCGCATTCCTCATTGCCCTCCGCGCGCGTGGAGGGATGATATCCGTCGGATCGGTCGGATCCGACGGACTTCGAGAGGACGAGGGACGACTCTTAGGGATGAACACTCCGCGGGCGATTCTCGGCATCGAAACCTCGTGTGACGAAACGGCCGTCGCGCTCGTCACGCGCGAGGGGCGCGTGCTCACCTCGCTCGTTGCCTCGCAGGTCGATCTGCATGCGGCCTTCGGCGGCGTCGTTCCCGAAGTGGCGGCGCGCGTCCACATCCAGGCCTGTCTGCCGCTCGTGGAACGCGCGCTGAGCGAGACCGCCACGACCTGGCGAAATATCGAGGCGGTCGCCGTGACCTACGGCCCCGGCCTGATCGGCTGTCTGCTCGTCGGCATTGAGACCGCCAAGACGCTGGCCTGGGTGCGCGGGCGGCCGCTCGTGGCGGTCAATCACCTGGCGGGGCATCTGCACGCGCTGCAACTGGCGCCCGCCGTCGGCCACCATCTGCTGATCGAAGGGGGGCGTGAATTCTCGGTGCTGCCGGTGGCGCTCGGTCCGCCGGCCGGCGCGCCGGCCTCCGCCCCGCCGCCCGACCGCATCGCCCGGCCGGCCTATCCGCACGTCGGCCTGATCGTTTCGGGCGGGCACACGTCGCTGGTCTGGGTCGGCTCGCCCGCGCGCGCCGAAACCATCGCCCAGACGCGCGATGACGCCGTCGGCGAGGCGTACGACAAGGTCGCGCGCGTGGCCGGTCTGGGCTATCCCGGCGGCCCGGCGATCGACCGGCTGGCGGCGACCGGCGCGCCCGACGGCATCCATCTGGCGCCGCCGATGATGCGCCGCGACAAACCGGACTTCTCCTTCAGTGGCCTGAAGACGGCCGCCGGACGCGAGCTGGAACGGCTGCGCGCCGAGCACGGTGGCGAGTTGCCCGCGGGGACGCTGGCCAATTTCTGCGCCGCGTTTCAGGCCGCCGCCGTCGAGGCCCTGCTGGGCAAGGCGCTCGATGCCGTCGCCGCGCGCCGGGCCGCCGATCTGGTCATCACCGGCGGGGTCGCCTGCAATCGCGGGCTGCGGCGGCGCGCCGCCGAGCTCTCCGCCCACCGGCCCGGTCTGCGCATCTGGTTTCCCCATCCCCTGCTGTGCACCGACAACGCCGCGATGATCGCCGGCCTGGCGTGGCATCTGGAACCGCTCGCGCCGCGCGCGGCGCTCACGCTCAACGCCGATCCGGGGCTGGGGATCTGAGGCCCCGGCCGGAGGAGGGGGGGCGGAAAATGATGATCCTCTGGTTGGCAATCCGCCCCCGCCTGTGATACAAATGATCCGCCCCTATCGACGCGGGGTCGGACCGACAGGTCCGGATCGTTCTTTCGCAAAGCAGACCTCCAATGGCCAAACTGCTCGAATACAACGCCACCCTGACCGACCGGGTGGATCTGACCCCCAAGCTCTCCATCCTGCGGGTCAAGCCCGATCCTTCGTGGGGCGCCACGGCGGGCCAGATTCCCGATTTCGAGGCCGGCCAATACGTCGTCCTCGGGATGAACAACGAGCGGGAGCCGGAGAAGGGTTCGGTGCAGCGGCCGTATTCGATCGCCTCGCCCCCCGAGCAGAAGGAATTCCTCGAGTTTTACATCCGTTATGTTGATCAGCCCGAGTCGGACAACCCGCTGACCCACCTGCTCTGGCCGCTCAAGGTCGGCGACCGGCTCTACCTGGGCAAGAAGATCACGGGGCACTTCACGCTGGCCAAGACGCTCGATCCGAACGACCCGCGCCTGAAGGTCTTCGTCGCCGCGGGGACGGGGCTCGCGCCGTTCGTCAGCATGATCCTCTCATACGTGACGCGCGGGGTGTCGCCGGGCCAGTTCGCCGTCCTGCACGGGGCCAGCATCCCCCAGGACCTGGGCTACCGCGACGACCTGCGGCGGCTGTTCGCGAGCCTGCCCGAACGCTACATGCCGACGATCAGCCGGCCGGCCATGGCGCCCGAATGGGAAGGCGACGTCGGCCGCGTGGAGACCTTCTTCGACGATGAAAAGCTGGAGGTGCTGGAGGAGCGCCTGGGGCTCAAGCCGGGCGAACTGGAGCCGGGGCGCTGCGTCGTCTACATCTGCGGGCTTTACGGCACGATTCACAACACCCTGGTGCGGCTGATGAAGCGCGGGTTCGTCCCCAACGACCGGCTGATCCGCAAGGAACTGGGCCTGCTCGATCTGGAGCCGACGCTGTTCTTCGAACAGTACGACAACGAGCCGGTGCTCGACGTGAAGAACCGCGAGGCCATGGAACAACTGCTGGCGGAGACGCCCTTCGCCGGTCGTCTCGTCTCCAACACGTAATGGGTGGATTGGCCGTCAGCCGGTAGAGCCGAGCGAGGGGGCCGCGACGGCATGCGCGTGAGGATCCGGTTGGTCTGCCGCGTCGCGGCGCTGCTCTTGCTGGCCGGGTGCGCCCATCATCCAACAGTAGACCAAGACTCAACCGAACCGGCCGGCGCGGTTCTGTCCGAGGCGGTCGGCAGCGAGCCAGCCGGGGAGCCGAGCGCCGTGTGGCACGTCGGCCGGGCGGGCCGGCTGGCGCTCGACCCGGCGCTCTATCTGGCAGATGTGGCGCTGGCGCTGCCGCAATTCCTGCGGCCGTTGCGCGCGGTGGGAACCGTCGTGCTGGCGCCGTTCAAAGTTTTCTTTCCACCCGGGTTCGTCCTCGATCTGGCCACGGCGCCGGCCGATCTGGCTGCGCCATTCGTCGCGCTGTATCACATCGTCACCGGGTTGCCCCGGTTGATCTGGTCGCCGCTGCTCGCGCTGTGGCATCTGGGCGCCGCGGCGGCGGGGTGACCGGCGCCGGGCGCGCTCCGCCCGGGATGCCCCCGCGACGTCCAGGCGGCCGGGGACAATTCGCGCTGTTCTCTGCTCCATGGATCTGGCAACCTGCATGACGGTTCATTTCGTTGAGGAGCTGTTGTCGCGCTCATGGCCTGCCGATCACTTCTATGGACCGCCCGCCGACTGTTTCCGCTATTGACCTGCTATTTCGCCCTCGCCTGCGCCACGCCGGGGACGCCGGATTACGCGCTGCTGCGTCCGGAGGCCCCGCTGGAGGCCGGCGCGGCGCGCGGCGGCGTGCCGTCACAATCGCTCAATGGCGCATGGCGCTTCAAGTTGCAGCCCCCCGGCGGCGTCGAACTGGCCGACGCGCAATTTTACCTGCCGCAATACGACGCCTCCGGCTGGCGCGAGATCCAGGTGCCGAGCCATTGGGAGCTGCAGGGTTATGAGGAACCGGGGCGGCGCGAACCGAGCCGGCTGAGCGACGTCGCCGCCAGCGCGGGGCTGTACCGGCGCGAGTTCACCCCCCCGGCCGCCTGGCGCGGCCGCCGGATCTTTCTGGAGTTCGAAGGCGCGCTCTGGGGCTGCCAGGCCTGGGTCAATGGCCGCCTGGTCGGCCAGGACAGCAGCGCCTACACGCCCAAACGCTTCGACATCACCCAGCACGTGACGCCCGGCGCCGCCAACCTGCTGGCCGTGCGGGTGACGAAGCTGAGCCCCGAGATGCCGTTCGACGCCGACGCCGCCTGGGCCCTTTCGGGGCTCTTCCGCGACGTCCGGATCCTGGCCCGCCCGGAGTTCCACCTGACCGAACCCGCGGTGACGACCGAGTTGACGCGCGGCGGCACGCGGGCGCTGGTGACGGTCGAGGCCGGCGCGCGTCGTTACGCCGCGGCGGGCGCGATGGCCGGCTGCGATATCCTCTGCGAGCTGTATGACCCCGCGGGTGCGCGGGTGGCCAGCGGAACGGTGGATCTGGCCGCAGCCTCGGTCGAAGCGCCCAGTTCCTTCGAACGCGGCGGCCGCGCGCAACTGATCGTGGACCGCCCCCGGCTCTGGACAGCCGAGACGCCCCACCTCTACCGCCTCGAACTCAAGCTGATGCATGGCGGCAGCCTGCTCGACACGCAGACGCACTGGGTGGGACTGCGCCAGGTGCGGATCGTCAACCAGGCGCTTCAGGTCAACGGGCGCAAGGTGACGCTGCGCGGGATCGACTGGCATGGTCTGCACCCGGAGACCGGTCGGGCGCTGACCGAAGAGCAGCTGCGCCACGATGTGCGGCTGCTCAAGCTGGCCAACGCCAACCTGGTGCGGATCATCGATCATCCGCCCGATCCGGAGTTTCTGGCGCTGTGCGACCGGTTCGGGCTCTACGTCATCTGCCCGATGCCGATCGGCGGCATGGCGCATTCGCTCGTCGTCGAGCCGTATGCGGCGGAGCTGCGTTCGCGCGTCGAGGCCACGATCCGTATGGCGCGGCTCCATCCGTCGGTGATCCTGTGGTCGCCGGGCGGCGAGCCGGCGTGGACGCCGATGGTCGAGGCGACCGCCCGGCTGGTGCGCGAACTCGACCCCTCGCGGCCGCTCCTGGTCGCGCTGGCGGTACCGAGCGATCGCGAGGCCGACCTGGAGTTCCTGCAGGGGCCGCCGCTGGCCGACGTACTGGCCCTGCCGTATCCGGTGACCGAGGCGCTGGGGCTGCTCGCCGACGAATGCCCCAGGCCGGTTTTCTTTCTACGGCAACCGAACGAACCGGCGCCCGACGTGGAGGAACGGCTCGAACGCTGGCGCACGATTGAAGCGCGCGCCGACCTGGCCGGGGGGACGGCGGGGACGCTGGCCGATCTGGATCTGAAACAACTGGTCGTGCCGCTCAGCCCCGACGCGCCGCTGCCGCGGACCGCTGCGACCGGCGGCGTCGCCCGCCCCGAAGGGCTGATGGCGGCCGATCGGCAGCCGAAGGATGCCTACTGGGCGACCCGCGTGGTTTATTCGCCGATTCACGTCCATGAAAGCGAACTGATCACGCGGCCGGGACGGCGCCGTCTGACGGTCACGCTCTCCAACCACTACGATTTCCTGAACCTGAACCGGCTGCGCATGCGCTATGGCATCGAGCGCGACGGTCGGGCGTTGGAGCGCGAGACGAAGATCGTCACGCTGGCGCCGCACGAGCACGGCGCGGTCCGCATGCGCGTCGACGTTCCGGAACTGACCGAATCCGTCGCGACCCGGCTGATGATTCAATTCGTCGACGCCGAGGATCAGGTCCTCTACAGCCGGGGCGTGCGGTTGCGCGACGCGCGCTGGTAAAGGCCGCCGGCCGGTCCGAAGCGGCCGTCATTCCAGCCGCAGCGTTTCCTCCTCGGTCGCCGTCTTGCCGGTGTCCTCCACGTCGTTCACGGCATCCCATTGCATCTCGACTTCCTCCACGGGGTCGTTTGAGCCGGACGAGTAACGGAAGTAGGTGACTTGAATCTTGTGGTAGACCAAGGTGATTTCCTCGCGGGGGAGGCCCAGGGCATCTTCTTTCGCGACGCCCACGGAATAACTCGAGACGAGCACATCGGTCAGGCGGATTCGTAGAAAACGCAAGCCGGATTCCGCTTTCACCAGATCGATGACCGCCTCGGACAACGTTGTTCCATTGGCGCAGGCTTGCATCAGTCTGGGCGAGGACTTGTCGATGCGTTTGCGAACCAATATCGGCGCGTGCCGGGATCGGCCGGTCGTGGCGAAGTCTTCCACCAGTTTGGCGATCGCATGATCGACCGACAGCACATCGATCCAGTCCTTGTGGAATTCGTCGGTGCTTTCGCCCTCGACGCCCGGCAACGACAGAAATCCACGGGAGGTTTCCTGCGCAAAAACCGGCGCGAAGGGGAGGAAAAGAAGGCCCAACCCCCAGAGGATCAGGCGTCCGTTGCACGTCGCTGCATGCTGCATGGGTCGCTCTCCAGTTCTGGCATAGGGTTCAGGTTGAGTGCGGAAGAAACACGGACCCGGTCGGTGCGGCCGGGCGGCCGGCGCTCGCCGGGGCGTGGATTTACTCCGTCTTTCGGGGAGCCTCCGCATCGTCGATGACACTCCAGCCCATTTCGACCGATTCGACGGGATCGGGCGAGCCGAGCGTGTAGCGGTGATAGATCACCTTGATCTCCTCAAAGTTCAGGGAGAGTTGCTCGGTCGGCTGGATATCGGCGTTGCCCGACGTGCTCCAGTTGGAAATCAGGACGTTCTTCATTTCGTATCGCAGGTAGGTCTGCTGCGTCTCGGCATTAACTGCTTCGATCTGGACGGCGGGCAGCAGCTTGCCCCCCGCGGTGGCCCGCATCAGCAGCGGCGAGGACCGGTCCACGATCTTCGTGACAACGATCGGCGTGAAGGTCGACCGGCCGGTGGTGACGAAGTCCTCCACCCGCTTGTTGATCGCGTGGCTGAACGAGAGCAACACGATCCAGTCCTTGTGTCCATCGTCCACGGACTCGCCGTCGACGTCCGACATCTTCATGTAATATTCAATTTCGGCCGCCGGAAGCATGGGCGTCAGCATGGCGAGGGCCAGCAGCGCCAGCGGGGCGAGGCGGAGGATGGGCGGATAGGCGGTCATGGCATGCATCGTGGTGGGACTCCCTTCGGGAAACGGGGATCGTTCGAAGGCGAGGATTGGGCGGCGACGGCGGAGGCCGAGCGGGCCCCCCTTCTAATAACCGATGCAAACGGCATGAATAACTCAGTATATTCCCCCTCCGCCCATCCGCCAACTTTTCCTCATCGCCGCGGCCCGGCGATTTATTTCTGGGCAGAGGCCAGCCAGCAGCGGATCATGGGAAGGTCTGCGCCCATTTTCAGGCGTGTTGAGCCGTTGGATGGAAAGAATATGGCTACGGCAATGCCCAGCGTTACCGAATGGCCCTCGCCGTGACGGATCCCGTTGCCGACAATCCCGCCCCGCCGCGCGCCGGCTATCTGGAGGTCCTGCGCGGAAACCGCAATTATCGCCTGTTGTGGTCGGGCGACCTTGTCAGCCTGCTGGGCGACTGGTTCAACCTGATCGCCTCGGCGACGCTGATCGGGATGTTGACCCAGTCGGGCGCCGCGGTTGGAGGGCTGCTGGTGGTGCGCTGGCTGGCGCCGTTCGCGGTCAGCCCGCTGGCGGGGGTGGTGGCGGACCGGTTCAACCGCAAGCATCTGCTGATCGCAGCGGATCTAATCCGGGCGGTGGTGGTTCTCGGGTTTCTGTTCATCCGGCGTCCCGAGCAGGTGTGGCTCTTGTACGTGCTGACGGCCGTGCAATTGGGGATCTCGGGCTTCTTCTTCCCCGCGCGCAACGCGATTCTGCCGAGCCTCGTCACGCCGCGCGAACTGGGCGCGGCCAACGCGATCAGCTCGGCGACATGGTCGTCGATGCTCGCCTTCGGCACCGCGCTGGGCGGTCTGGTGGCGGGAACGTTCGGCCTGCACGTCGCGTTCCTGATCGATGCGGCGACATTCCTTGCCTCGGCCGCGTTTATTTCCCGCATCCGCTACCATGCGGAGGCCGAGGTGCAGGCGCACGCGCCCGGCCCCGGCGCGGTCCTGCGTCAGTACCTCGCCGGTCTCGGCTTTCTGCGGGCGCATCCCGGCATCCTCGTGCTGGCGCTCCAGAAGCCGCTGTACTTCCTCACGTGCAACGGCGGGTTCCAGGTGATTATGGTCACGCTGGCCGAGCGCGTATATGCCATCGGTCACGGGGGCGGCATTTCCATGGGGCTGCTCTTTGCTTCGGTGGGCGTCGGCACGGGGCTCGGGCCGATCCTGGCGCGCACCATCACCGGTGATCGGGAGCCGCGCATGCGGGTGGCGGTCGGCTCGGGCTACGGCGTGATGGCGCTCGGGCTGGGCTTGGTGGCGAGCCTCGGGCCGCTGCCGGTGATCCTCATCGGCTGCCTGCTGCAGGGCTTTGGCGGCGGGATGATCTGGGTCTTCAGCACGCAATTGCTGTTGCAGAAAGTGCCGGGCCCGGTGCGGGGGAGGGTCTTCTCGACCGAATTCGCGCTGCTCACCCTGCTGGGGGCGATGTGCGCCGCCACAACGGGTTGGGCCGTGGACCGGCCGGGGTGGGGGCTGCAACCGACGATCGTCGTGGTGGCGCTGCTGCCCTTGCTGCCGGCGACGGCATGGGCGCTATGGCTCCTGAGGCCGGCGGCGCGAGAAATTTAAGTACGCCTCGGACAGCTATTGGTTGTCGCGGTGGAGTCTCTCACCTCATGTTCAATGCACCGCGGACGTTATTTCGGGAACCATGACCTGGGTGCGGGAGCCGGGAGCGCGCCTTATCCGGAGCGCCCCGCACCGGCCGAAGCGCCCGCTTGAGCCCCGCCATCGGTTGCTCTTTCCTGAAATCAGCCATGGAGGCCGGTGCAGCCGCGATGATCAGGAACCCGCTTCTTCTGGAGGCATTCGAGAATGAGTATCTTCGTTCCCGGCCGATCGATATCGAGGAGCATTTCAGAATCTTCGCGGCGATGGTTGACGAGGCGCGGTATCTGGGCTGGAGCGGGCCGCCCGCCGGGGCAAGTTCACCCCGATCCGCTATCGATTCACCAGATGCCGCAGCTTGCGCTGCCACAGCCGGATCTTCCGCTTGAGCAGCACGCGCCTCACCCGCGCCGCGTCGGGGCCGATCAGCACGATCAGCGAGTAAGCATTCGGAATCAGCAGGCGATCCTCAAAACTCCTGAAGTCGGCTTTGCGCCAGAGGTGATGGTGGGTCTCGTACGGGTTGCCGAAGGCATCGGTCTGATCCCAGTACTCCTTGGGCGTCGAGATCAGCACGTTCCGGCCGCACCGCGTGCACTCGCGCAGGAATTCGACCCCTTGCTCGCGGGGGAAGTGCTCCAGCACATCGATCGCCAGGACCAGGTCGTAGGGCTCGCGGAGCATGGGCAGAACGGTCAGGGCGTCCGCGCGATGGATTTCGTTATAGATCCACTCGTGAACCGGCGTGACATATTCGGGGAAGGCTTCGATACCGTCGATGACGCGCTGCCAGTCGCTGTATTGCTGGCGCCCGTCCGAGAGCTCAAGGTAGAGCCGCGCCAGGTAGCCGTACATCCCGAACCCGACGCCGACATCGAGCACGCGGCGGGGCGACAGTTCCACGATCAGCTCGACGATCTGGTTGATCTGGTGGTAATGGCTGAACGGCATGGTGGTCGCGACGCGCTGCCTTTGCCCGGGATTCAGACGCCGGCGCCGACCTGCTCATGAACCGATACATGGAGCGGGAACCCCGCGGTGAACGCGTGCACCTCCTCGCTCACCTGGCGCTGCAACTGCTTGTCCTCGGGCGCGCGCAGGATCCGGGCGATCCAGCCGCCGATGCGCCGCATGTCTTCCTCGTTCATCCCGCGCGTGGTCACGGCGGGCACGCCCAGGCGGATCCCGCTGGCCTCGGTCGGCTTGCGCTGGTCAAACGGGATCATGTTCTTGTTGCACGTGATCGCGGCGGCGTCGAGCGCGGTCTCGGCCTGCTTGCCGCTGATGCCGTAGGGGGTCAGGTCGACCAGCAGCAGGTGGTTCTCGGTGCCGCCGCTGACCATGCGCAGGCCCTCGGCGGTCAGCGCCGCGCCGAGCGCCGCGGCATTGCGGCGCACCTGCCGCGCATAGGCTTTGAAGCCGGGCGTCGCCGCCTCGCCGAACGCGACCGCCTTGGCCGCGATGATGTGCATCAGCGGCCCGCCCTGCGCCCCCGGGAACGCCGACTTGTCGATCGCCTTGGCGTATGGCGCGCGGCAGAGGATGAAGCCGCTGCGCGGGCCGCGCAGCGTCTTGTGCGTCGTCGACGTGACGATATCCGCATAGGGAACGGGACTGGGGTGTTCGTCGGCCGCGACCAGCCCGGCAAAGTGCGCCATGTCCACCATCAGCATGGCGTCGGTGGCGTCGGCGATCGCGCGCAGCCGCTCGAAATCCAGCTGGCGCGGATAGGCACTGTGGCCGGCGACGATCAGCCGCGGCCGCACCTCCTTGGCTGATTTCTCCAGCGCGTCGTAGTCGATCGTCTCGGTTTCGGGGCTGACCCCGTAGCTGACGAAATTAAAGAACCGTCCCGAAAAGTTGACCTTGAGGCCGTGCGTCAGATGGCCCCCATGCGCCAGGTCCATCCCCATGACGACGTCGCCCACCTCGAGCACGGCGAAGTAGGCGATCATGTTGGCCGTGCTGCCCGAGTGCGGCTGCACGTTGGCGTGGTCGGCGCCGAACAGCTCCTTCGCCCGGTCGATGGCCAACTGCTCGACCTCGTCGACATGCTCGCAGCCGCCGTAGTAGCGTTTGCCCGGATAGCCCTCGGCATATTTGTTGGTCAGCACCGACCCGGCCGCTTCCAGCACGGCGGGCGAGGCGAAGTTCTCCGACGCGATCAGTTCGAGCTTGTCGCGCTGACGGTCGTATTCACGGCGCATGGCCTCGGCCAGTTGGGCATCCTGGGCGGCGATGAGGTCGTACATGAACGCAGGCTCCTGAACGGGTTGATGAAGATTCCGGCGGCGCCGGCGGCCCCTCGGCGGGCCGGCGCGAGGGGGACATCGCGGGGGGACGGATGGACGGGCCGGTGATCGCCGCCACGGGGCCGGCGCGCGAGCGGAACGCCGGGGGAGGCTACTCGTTCAGCTCCTCGAGCCGGGCGATCTTGTCGATCCGTCGCTGATGCCGCTCATCGCCGTCGAACGGGGTCTCCAGCCAGCGGCGCAGGAGCTTGCGATTGAGGTCCGGATCGAATTCGCGTCCGCGCAGCGCCAGGACGTTGGCGTCGTTGTGCCGGCGCGACATGACGGCGGCATACTCATCGGTCACCAGCGCGCAGCGAATCCCGCGCAGCTTGTTGGCCGCGATGCAGATGCCGACGCCGGTGCCGCAGACGACGATGCCGCGATCGGCCTGGCCGCGGTGCAGCGCATCGCCGACCGCCCGCGCAAAGTCGGGGTAATCGGTCCGGGATTCATCGCGGGCGCCCAGGTCGAGCACCTCGTGGCCCAGCGCGGCCAGCTCCTCGAGCAACGGCTGGCGCATGGCGACGGCCGCATGATCGTTCGCGAACGCGATCCGCATGGGGGGTGGGGCAGGGTCCTTTCGCGATATCCAGCCGGTGTGCTATTTGTTCCGCCGCGTGCTGGCCGAGCTGGCGACCCCGGCCGCCTTCGTGCGCTTGGCGGGCGCGGTTTTGGCCGGCGCGGGCTTGGCCGCCGGCGTCTTGGGGCGCTTGGCCGCGGCTTGACCGGCGGTGGCCGCCTTGCCCCGCGCGGCCGCGGGTTTGGTCCCCGCGGTTTTCTTCGTCGCCGTCGCCTTGCTGGCGCTCTTGCGGCTCGCCGACTTGGCCGACCGGCCGGCGCCGGCGGCGGACTTGGCCCGGGCGGCGGCCTTGCGCGCCGCCTCCGCTTTGCGGGGGGGCGGCGGCGCCGGGCGTCCGGTTACGAATTCATGCTCGATCAGCTTGTCGCACGCCGAGCGGATCTCCTTGAAACACTTCTTGAAGACTTCCAGCGTGCAGCCCATCGGATCGGCGATCTGAACATTCTTCAGGTCGCTGCGCGTGAATTCCTTGAGCAGATAGGTCTTGTCCTTGGCGTTCTCGTCCATCCGCACGGCCGTCTGGCGGTGGAAGGGCGTCATCGCCAGAATCAGGTCGGCCTTGCGGATCAGCTCGGAGGTCAGTTGCGTGGAACGGTGCCGCCGCAGGTCGACCGAGACGCCGTCCATCACCTGAATCGCCTCCTGGCTGGCCAGCAGGCCGGTGATGGTCATCACGCCGGCCGACCGCACCTCGATATCCTTGATCTTGCGTTCTTCCAGCAGGCGGCGAAAATAACCGGCGGCCATCGGGGACCGGCACGTATTCCCAGTGCAGATGAACAGGATCAGGCGGCGACGTTGACGAAGACGCTCACGAAAGGGGATGATGCGGTTTGTCACGCTCCAAGCCTTTACAGGGGTGGAGATAGGTCGTTTACTTCGTCCGCGGACAGAACGCCGGAGAGGGAGACCCGCCGTGCCACCCAGCCCTGGTCGTCGGCGAGTTCTGCACGGCGCAATACATTATAGAGATTTTGGCCTGATTTTCAAGAGGGCCCGTGCGACTATTTCACCGAAGATTCGTCAGATAGCGTCATTTTTTACGGGAAGGCAGGGAAGGCAGAGTATACTAAGGATATAAAATAATGAAAGGATACTAAGATATAAACGAATAATATTCAAATCCTCCCGGGGAACTTGCCGGACTGAAAGAAGACCACCCCCTCGGGGACGGCAGACTTCAGCCCGCTACGTCCGTGGCGGGAAAACGGTGAAACACAAAAAGGCAGCGTCCCGCCGGGGACGGCAGAACCACCGGAATCGATCACGAGGACGAGCGTCGAGAGACGACTGCCAGAAGCTGTATCCTGACGTCTCCGTTCCATGCTCAACGAACTCACACTCAGGGCGGGCGCGTTGGATTTTCTCTGGGCACTCTATTTTCTGATCGGCTTTGAGCTGCTCAGCCTGCCGCTGCGGCTGGCGCTGTCCGGCTCGCCGGCGTCGCCCGATGCCCGCCGCATTCTTTCCCGGATCGCCGGGCCCGCCGCCCTGGCGATGATCGTCTGGTTCGCCGGTCATCTGGGCGGCGCGTGGCTCGACTGGCCGGCGGCGTGGCTGGTCTTCCTTCTGGCGGCGGCCGTCGGCGGGGCGCTGTCGCGCGGCGCGGGCTGGGCCGCTCGGCTGGCTTATGACCCGAACCGGTTGAGCCGATCGCTCCTGCTCGATGCGCTCGTCGCGGCGCTGTTCCTGGGGTTCATGCTGGTTCGCCGCTGGGCGCCCGAGATGACGTCCGAAATCGGCGCCTCGGCCGCCGAAAAGTTCGGCAATGCCATGATCTTCTGGGCCAACTGGTTTGCCCCCGCCGAACCCGACGGCCTGCCGGTGACGGACTACTGGTTCGCCGGGCATGCGCTGACCTACTACGACTGGGGCCATTTTCATTGGGCCTGGGTGGGGCGGATGCTGGGCATCCCGGCGCCGCTCGCGCTCAACCTGGCGCTGGCCCGCGTCACCGCCCTGGTCTTCGAGGCGGCGTGGCTGCTTGGCCGGGCGGCCGGGCTGCGCGCCGGCTGGGCCGCGGGTGCCGCCCTCCTGACGGCATGGGGCGGCAACCTGGCCGCGATTCGCGGCGTGCGGGCGGTCTTCGGGCCGACCCATGCGGGCATCAACTGGACGGCCTATGATTTCTGGGCGCCCTCGCGGGCGATCGACCATGTCGTCGACGAGTTCCCCGCGTTTTCAGCGATTCTGGGCGATTTCCATGCGCATCACCTCGCGCTGGCGTGGCTGCTGGCGTGGCTCGCCCTGTTGCTGGCCGGAGCGCGCTGGTCGGGCCGCGGGCGCGCCACGGCGTGGGTCTTCGGCGCGACCGGCGTCATCCTCGCGATGGCGGCCGTGCTGGCGAATCTCTGGAATCTGCCGCTCGTGGCCGCCGTCGGCGTCCTGGCCCTCCTGCTGGCAAGCCGCGCGCGCCGCCGCACGCCGACCGGTCTGATCGCCGTCTTGCTCGCCCTGGGTTGCCTGCTGGCGGCGGCCATCGCCCTGCAGCGCGGCGGGGAGCCGCTCCCGCTGGCGACGGGAGGGGAGCCGGCGGGGCCGCTCAGCCGCCTGCCGCTGCGGCTGCTGCCCGCGCACCTGCGATCGCAGCCCGCCCAGCTCCTCGGCTTGTGGGGGCTGCCGCTGCTGCTGGTCGCGCTGCTCGTCTTCCGCGGGCATCTGGAGCGGCGCTGGCGCGGCTGGAAGGCGGCGCTGCCGGCCCTGGTTTGCTGCGTGATGGCCGCCGCGCTGGGCAATTCGCTGGTCTTCTGGCTGGCCGCGTTCGTCGTCGTCGCCGGCCTGGCTCACCCCCCCCGCCGGCTGATTTGCCGGCGCGCGGCGGTGCTGCTGGCGGGCTCGTGCGCGGTGCTGCTCGGACTGGAAGTGGTCTATTGGCCGGATCGGTTCACCGGCGACCTCGTCCGGTATAACTCCTACTTCAAATTCTCGTATCCGGTGTGGGCGACGCTGTGGATCGGCGCCGTCGCCTGTGGCGCCCGGACGGTCGCGGGCCTGCGCGGCGCCGCGCGCGGGTGCTACGGCGGCCTGGCGGGGATCGTCCTGGCGGGGGCACTGGTCTATCCCGTTTTCGCCATCCCGGCGCGGATCGCCGGGGCTCGCCGGGGCGACATCCGGCCGCACGCAGCGACGCTGGATGCCTACGCCTTCGCGGCCAACCGGCCGGCCTCGGCCGAGGAAGCCGAGCTGCTCGCGGCGATCCGGCGGCTGGTTCCGCCGGGCGAGGTGGTGATCGAGGCCGGCTCGCTCAAGGCCTACGATTACGGCGGGCGGGTGGCGAGCCTGGCGGGTCGCCCCGTGCCGCTGGGTTGGATCCATCACGAGCAGCAATGGCGCGGGCCGGCGATGTTCCAGGAACTGGACGCGCGCCGCGCGGAGGTCGACGCCTTCTATCAAGCCCCCTCGCCGGAGGAGATGCGCCAGCGCGCCGAGGCGCTCGGCGCCCGCTGGGCGATCTACGGGATCCTCGAGCGGGAGCGCTACGGCCCCGCCGCGCCGGCGCGCCTGCAGGCGGCCGGGCGCGTGGCGCGGCGCGTGGCCGCCCCCGGCGGCGAGCTTTTTTTATTTGATTTTCGCCCGGACCCCCCTCCCAATGTGAAACCATGATTCAACCGCCTCCCGCCAGCGCGCTCCTTCGCGGAGCCGGGATGAATTTCAGCCGCGGGTTCCTCCAGTGGGCCGCCGCCGGACTGGTCGCGCTGGCGATCCTGTTGCGCGCCGTCGGCCTCGACCAGCGGCCGGTCATCCACGACGAAAGCATGTTCGCCTACTATGCCTGGTCGGCGATGCGCAACGGCCATTACACCCATCTGCCGATCCTGCACGGCCCGACGTTGATCCTCATCACGGGCCGGGTGTTTTCCTGGTTCGGCGATTCGATCGCGACGGGCCGGGCCTGGATCGCAGCCATCTCGCTGGTCGTCCTGGCCGCGGGGATGGGCCTGTGGCCGAGGCGCTACCGCTGGTGGTTCGCACCGGTGCTGTTCACCTCGCCGATCCTGCTGTATTACAGCCGCTTCCTGCGCAACGAGATGCTGTTCAGCGCGGTCCTGATGGTCGGTCTGCTCGGCGCCGCGCGGGGCATCTCGCGGCGTCAGTCGGCGGCGCTGTGGGCGATGCCGGGCGCCGCCTGCCTGATCGGCCTGATTGCGATCAAGGAAAACGCGTTGTTCGTCTGGGCGACGCTCGCCTCGTTCGGTCTGGTCTACGCCGTGCGGCGGCTGGTCTGGCGCGGCCCGGCGCGCGCCTTGCGTCCGCGCCGCCGCCGCCGCCCGCGTCCGGCCGCCCCCGCCGGCCCGCCGGCCCGCTTGCAGCGCGGCACCTACATGAACCCGAGCTACGAAACGGTGGTGAAGGGCCGGCCGGGCGCCGTGTCCGATGCGTTGTCGTCCGGGACCGAAACCCCGCGGGGCGACCCGGCCGGCGTGGCCGACGCCGCCCGCGAAAGCTGGCTGCCGACGGCGCTGGCTTGGATCTGGGGGGCCGCGCTCGGCTGCGGCTTCGTCTACTTCATCTATCACGTCACCACCGGCCCCGACAGCCGCCATGCCCTGGCCAACCTCGCCTCCAGTTGGACCTACTGGCGCGAGCAGCATCAGCTCCACCGCATCAGCGGGCCGATTCATTATTACCTGCCGATCCTGTTGCTCTACGAATTGCCCGCGCTGCTGCTGCTCGCGGCGGGGCTCGTCTGGGACGCCGGCCTGCGCCGCCGGCGCGGACTTGTTTACCTCGGCGCCGTCGGGCTCTGGCTGCTCGTCTGGCTGGCGTGGATCCCGCTTGCCAGGGTGGGCTTCATCGCGCGCGTCGGCGAGTTCCTCCACGTCGAGCCCAACGGCTCGATGCTCGTGCTCGGCGTGATCATCGCCGTGCTGCTGGCGTGGTCGATCCTGCAGCTTGAGCAGCATCGCCCGCTGGCCTCGTTCATCGGCTGGTGGGCCGCCTGTTCGCTGTTCCAGTATTCCTCGGCGGGCGAAAAGGTCCCGTGGCTGGCGGTGCACATCGCGCTGCCGCTGATCATGATGCTGGGCTGGGTCTGGGCGCCGCGCCTGCGGACGATGGGGCGCCGCGGCCGGGCGCTCGTGCTCGCCTGGCTGGTGCTGACGTTCGCGGTGGCGCTGCGCAACGACTATTTCCTCATCTTCCAGGGTCGCGATTCCGACCCCCGCGAGCGGATCGTCTACAACCACACCTCGCCCCGGTTCGACGCGCTGTGCCGCCAATTGCTTTCCAACTGGGAGGTCTACAGCGACGAAATCCCGCTGGCGCGGCGGCGTGTCGTCCTGATCGGCGCGCCGTTCTGGCCCGGCGTCTGGTATTTCCGCGACTGCAACTGGGTCTCGCCCGCGCAGGCGCCCGAAGCGCTCGGCGAGGGCGACGATCTGATCATCGGCGACCAGTCCCGCCTGGAAGATCTGCTGCGGCGCGTCGACATGGCCGAATGGAACGCGCTGCGGCTGTCGCTGCGCAACGCCTGGGTGCCCGCCTGGCCGCCGGGCCGACCGGAGACGGACACCTGGGCCGAGTCGCTCCGCGCCATCCCGGCGTGGCTCGGCTATCTCGGCCGCGCCCTGCCGGTCTGGTGGAAATACTATTGGGACCGTGAACCGTGGACGCCCACCGGCGAGTATCCGATCATCGCGATCGAGCCGATGACGATGCGCCGTTGACGGCGGCCGGCGCGCGGCCGCATCGCCCGCCGGCATTGGTTCTGGCTTCATCGGATTGGGTATGTTCTAATCCAGCGGAAGTCACGGGGTTGTCGCTGGCTGCGCGCCGTTGTGGTCCGGAGCCCTCCGCTGGGGCGCCGGGCATCCTGATGGGAGCGGCCCGTTCATGTCCCACCGCATTCTGATCGTCGATGACGACCAGGATATCCTGGCCTCGCTCTCGTTGTTCCTGGGCCGCCAACTGGGTTACCAGGTGGAGACTGCCGCCGGCGGCCAGGAGGCCCTGGATCTCGCCCTTCAGCATCCGTTCGATCTGGTCATCCTGGATGTGCGCATGGCGGGACTCTCCGGGCCGGAAACATGGATGCGGCTGAAGCGGCTGCTGCCCGACTGCGAAGTGATTTTTCTGACCGCGGACGAGGAATTCGAGAACACGATGGATTTCATGCGCTTCTCGCTCCCCAGCGAGCGCGTCCTCGTCAAGCCGCTGGACGACAACTCGCGCCTGACCCGCCTGATCATCGGAATCCTCGGCCCGCCGACGCCATAGCGCCCGCGGAACGCATGCGTCCCGCACGCGGCTATCGACAGCGCCCGCGCGAATCGATACCTTTGGGGCGGCTTTAGTGGGAGGCGTCCTCGCCCGCCGATTTTCCACGCGGGATGCTCCAATGACCGATTTGCTCGCGCTCGCCAACCCGCTCCAGGGCACCCGCTCGATTCATTCCTTCTCGCGGGGCAATACGCTGCCGTTCATCGGCTCGCCGTTCGCGATGACGTCCTGGGCGATGCAGACCGCCGACGGCCGCTGGTATTTCCACCCCGATCACCGCCAAGTGCGGGGGGTCCGCGCGACGCGCCAGGCCAGCCCGTGGATGGGCGATTACGGCCACTTCACGCTGATGCCGCAGGTCGGCGAGCGGCGCCTCGCGCCGGCGCGCCGCTCCTCGGCCTACCGCCCGCACGAGGCGACGTTTCAGCCCCACTTCCTGCGCTTCCAGCTCGTCCGCTACGAGACCCACGTGGAACTCACCGCCACGCCGCGCGCGATGATCATGCGGCTGGTCTTTCTGACCGGGGCCCGCGAGAAGCGCCTGCTGCTGGAGACCTACCCCGGCCAGGCGCGGATCGAGATCGACCCGGCGCGGCGCGCCGTGCGCGGCTACACACGCGCCAACAGCGGCGGCACGCCGTCCAATTTCGCGAGTTATTTCATTTTGAAATTCGACTGCGAACTGGCGGCGGATCAGTGCGGCCTGTTCCGCGAGGATGAAGCCTTCGGCGGCGCCGAGGGAACCGACGATGCGCTGGGCGCGATCATCGGGCTGCGGCCGCCGGCCGGCGGCGCCGTCACGGTCCGCGTGGGCACGTCATTCATCAGCCTGGAGCAGGCCGAGCGCAATCTCGCGGGCGAAATCGGCGACCGTGCGCTCGAAACCGTGCGCGACGACGTGGCGGCGGACTGGCGCGACCTGCTCGACCGGTTCGAGATCGACGCCGATTCCGACCACGACCGGCGCACGTTCGCCAGTTGCCTCTACCGCGCCTTCCTGTTCCCCCGCCGGTGGCACGAGCCCGACGCCCAGGGCAACCCGATCCACTTCAGCCCGCACAACGGCGACGTCGTGCCGGGGGTGATGTATTCCGACAATGGGTTCTGGGACACTCACCGCACGGTCTATCCGTTCTTCTCGCTCGTCTGCCCGTCGCGGATGCAGGAGATGCTGGAGGGCTGGGTCAACGTTTACAAGGAATCGGACTGGCTGCCGCGCTGGGTCAACCCCGGCGAGACCGGCGGCATGATCGGCACGCACATCGACGCCGTTCTGGCCGACGCCGTCATGAAGGGCCTGCGCGGGTTCGATGTCGAGGCCGGCTACGCGGGGATGGTCAAGCAGGCCACGCGTGAGGCGCCGGCCCGGTACGGACGGGCGGGCATCGAGGCCTGGATCCGCCACGGCTACCTCCCCGCGGACGCCGCGCGCCACAGCGTATCGGCCACGCTGGATTATGCCTTCGGCGACTTCTGCATCGGCCAGGTGGCGGGCGCGCTGGGCAAAATCGAGGAGCGCGATCTGATGTGGCGCCGGGCGATGAACTATCGCCGTCTGTTCGACCGCGCCACCGGCTTCATGCGCGCGCGCGACGAGCACGGCCGCTGGATCGAGCCGTTCGACGAGTTCATGTGGGGCGGTCCCTATGTCGAAGGGAGCGCCTGGCAGTGCAGCTGGGCCGTCCCGCACGACCCGGCCGGGCTGGCCGAACTGCTCGGCGGCGACGAAGCGCTGGTCGCCAGGCTCGACCGGATGCTGGCGCTGCCGCCGATCTACCGTGCCGACGAATATGGCGAGGAAATCCACGAAATGACCGAAATGGCCTGCGCCGATTTCGGCCAATACGCCCATAATAATCAACCGGTCCATCACGTGCTCTATCTCTACGCGGCGGCCGGCCGGCCCGATCGCACGCAATCCTGGGTCCGGCGCGTCCTGACCGAACTTTACGGCCCGGGGCCCGACGGCTTCATCGGCGACGAGGACAACGGCGAGATGGCCTGCTGGTACCTCCTCAGCGCGCTCGGAATTTATCCGTTGTGCGTCGGCCGGCCGGAGTACGTCCTGGGCAGTCCGCTATTCCGGCGGGCGGTCTTGCGGCTGGAGCAGGGCGGGGAGCTGCTTGTCGATGCGCCGGCGAATTCGCCGAAAAACGTGTACGTCCGTCGCGTCGCGTGGAACGGCGCGCCGCATTCGCGCGTGGTGATCGACCACCGCGACCTGGCCCAGGGCGGGACGCTGGCCTTTGAGATGACCGGCCGGCCGGAATGGACGGAGGTGGCGCAAGCGGATCGGCCGTTCTCGCTCTCGCGATTATTTCCGTAAGGAACGGTATACGATGGAACAGCTCGAGCTCAACGGGACATGGTCCGTGCGCATGCGCGGCGGCAAGGATGCCCTCCCGGCCCGCGTGCCGGGCTGCGTGCATCTGGATCTGCTGGCGGCCGGCAGGATCCCCGATCCCTTCTTCCGCGACAATGAAAACGACCTGCAATGGATCGGCGAGGTCGATTGGATTTACACGCGGGAGTTCAACGCGCCGGCCGCGCTCCTCGACCACGACCGCGTCCTGCTGGTCTGCGAGGGGCTCGACACGCTGGCGACGCTGGAGCTCAACGGCGTGCGGCTCGGTGAAACCAACAACATGTTCCGCACGTATGAATTCGACGTGAAGGATGCGCTGCGGCCCGGCGCGAACACGCTGCGCATTGCCTTCGCCTCGACGATCCCGACGCCCCCCGATCCCAACCCGTTGCCGGCCGACGACCCGCGCGCGCGGCACCGTTTCAAACCCTTTGCGCGGCGTCACCTGCGCAAGGAGCCGTGCAATTACGGGTGGGACTGGGGGCCGACCCTGGTGACGTGCGGCGTGTGGCGGCCGATCCGGCTCGTCGCGTTCGACGTCGCTCGCCTGACCGACGTCGCCATCCGCCAGCGGCACGCCAGCAAGTCGGTAAGGCTGGAAATCTCGGTGGCAATCGAGCCGGTGCGCGCGGCGGCGCTCAAGGCGCGCGTCACGCTTTCGCGCGACGGCCGGGAGCTCGCCCGGAAAATCACCGACGTCCGCCGCGGCGCCGGGGCCGTCTCGCTGATCGTCCGCCAGCCCGAACTGTGGTGGCCCAACGGCATGGGCGGCCAGCCCCTGTACGATGTCGCCGTTGAATTGCTCGACGCCGGCGGATCCGTCCTCGACACGCAGCGCAAGCGGATCGGACTGCGCACGCTCAACGTGCGGCGGCGGAAGGACCGCTGGGGCGAGTCGTTCGAGTTCGTCGTCAACCGCGTGCCGTTCTTCGCCAAGGGGGCCGACTGGATACCGGCCGACGTCTTCGCGCCGCGCCTCACGCGCGACGATTACGCCCGCCTGCTCGGCGACGCCGCCGCCGTCCATATGAACATGCTGCGCGTCTGGGGCGGCGGCATCTACGAGGACGACGCCTTCTACGCGATCTGCGATGAGCTGGGCCTGTGCGTCTGGCAGGATATGATGTTCTCCTGCGCCACCTATCCGACATTTGACGAGGGCTGGATGGCGAACGTCGAGGCGGAGGCGCGCGACAATATCCGCCGCCTGCGCCATCATCCCGCCATCGCCCTCTGGTGCGGCAACAATGAAGTCGAATTCAGCGTCTTCGTCGGCGACCAGTGGACCGAGGACCGGATGAGCTGGGAGAGCTACGGGCGGCTGTTCGACGAGCTGCTGCCGCGCGTCGCGAAGGAACTGGCCCCCGACATCGACTACTGGCCGGGGAGCCCGCACACCCCCGTCGGCGACCGCGCGAAGACCGAAGACCCGCATAGCGGCGACGCCCATCTGTGGGATGTGTGGCACGGCCGTCAGCCGTTTGAGTGGTATCACGGCGCCTTTCACCGGTTCGTCAGCGAGTTCGGTTTCCAGTCGTTCCCCGAACCGAAAACAGTGCGCGGCTACACGCTGCCCGCGGACCGCAATCTGGTCAGCCGCATCATGGAACACCACCAGCGCAGCTACATCGGCAACACGGCGATCATGCAGTACCTGCTGGATTGGTTTCGGCTGCCGGGCGATTTCGACAGCCAGCTCTGGCTCTCGCAGATCCTCCAGGGGCTGGGCATTCGGTTCGGCGTCGAGCACTGGCGGCGCAACATGCCGCGCTGCATGGGGGCGCTTTACTGGCAGCTCAATGACTGCTGGCCCGTGGCGAGCTGGGCCTCGATCGATTACCACGGCCGCTGGAAGGCGCTGCACTACATGGCCCGGCGATTCTTCGCCCCGCTGCTGGTGAGCGGCGTGCCCGACGTGCAGCGGCGCAAGGTGGATCTGCACGTGGCGAGCGACCGGGGCGAGGCCGTCGACGGCCGGCTGCGCTGGCGCGTCACGACCGTCGGCGGCAGGACGCTGGAGGAGGCCGAGCGGGCGATTCGGATCGCGCCCCGCAAATCGACCCCCTGCGGCGCGCTGGCGCTGGCCGGGCCGCTCGCGCAACACCCCGCCCGCGACCTGATCGTGTGGCTCGCGCTCGATGTCGACGGCGCGGTCGTCTCAGAAAATACCGTGCTGCTCGCCCGGCCGAAACACATGGACCTGGAGCGGCCGGCATTTCAGACGCGCGTGCGGCCGCTGAAGGATGGGACATTCAGCGTGCGCGTCAAGAGCGACAAGCCGGCGTTGTGGGTCTGGCTGGAATTGCGCCGGGACGATGCGCGGTTCTCGGATAATTTCTTCGACCTGCCGGCGGGCGGGGCGAGGGAAATCGTGATCCGCCCCGCGCGCAAGCTCTCGCGCGAGGCCCTCGAGCGGCAGTTAAGCATTCGCAGCCTGGTCGATACCTATTGATTCGATCGACGCGATAGTTCAGGGGGTTTCCGAGGTTTCCGGCGCGGGGGGCGCCGGTTTGCGCAGCGCCGGCAACGCCGACAGGACGAGACCCGCCAGCGCGCCGAGCAGCGCCAGGCCCGACAGGCGCGCGGCCGCGAATTTCGGCAGCGGCTGCCGCAGCTTGTGGGAATCGGCTACGACCTGCAGTTGCCGTTCGCGCCACGTCTCGTAGGACGGATGCGTCCGTTGCATCTCGATCAGCGTCGGCACGGTGCCGATCCAGAATTGTTGCAGTTCCTTCTCCGTCACGTCCTCGGGCCGCGCGGCGTCGGTGTAATTGCGCTTCACCATGAACTCGGGATACTGACTTTCCTCAATATTCATTAAAATTTCGGAATCTTCGGCGAACTCGCGATAGGCCCCTTCGGTCAGCGCATCGCCGACATCGGCCACGGCCAGCGCCCGCATCGCGCGCGGCCAGGAAAAGCCGATGCCGGCGGCGCATGCGAGCAGAAACAGCGCCGGTCCGGCCACCGCCGCCGCGCCGCGCGCGCCCGCCAGCCGGCCCCCGCCGCCGATCAGCAGGCCGGTCAGGAGAAACATGCCCGCCGCCGCCGCGCCGGCGCCGGGGGTCAGCGCAATGCCGATTGCGCCGTCGGCCCCCGCCAGCAGCATGATCAGGAGTGGCAGAAATCTCATTCAGGTTATCTTTCTGACGGGGATTCGTGACCACGCAACGGAGTGTCGGTCCAATGCCAACCTCCGCCGCCGAAGCATGGGGCCGGTCAGCTCCGCCCCAGCCTCCGCGCCAGGTCTTTCGCGAAATAGGTAATGATCAGGTCCGCCCCGGCGCGCTTGATCGCCAGCGCCAGTTCCCATGTCACGGCGGCCTCATCGATCCAGCCGCGCGCGCCGGCCGCCTTCACCATCGCATATTCGCCCGAGACCTGGTACGCCGCCAGCGGCACGTTCACGTCGCGCCGGAGGGCCGCCAGAATGTCCAGGTTCGGGCCGGCCGGCTTGACCATCAGCAGGTCGGCCCCCTCCTCCAGGTCGCTGCGCGCCTCCTCCAGCGCCTCGCGCGCGTTGGCCGGGTCCATCTGGTGGCTCTTGCGATCGCCGAAGCTGGGCGGACTCTGCGCCGCGTCGCGGAACGGCCCGTAACACGCCGAGGCGTATTTGACCGCATAGGACAGGATCGGCGTGTTGCTCAGCCCCGCGTCGTCCAGCGCGCGGCGGATCGCCGCCACGCGGCCGTCCATCATGTCCGACGGCGCGATCACATCGGCCCCGGCCCGCGCCTGCGAAACGGCCGTCCGGGCCAGCACGGCCAGCGTCGGGTCATTCTGGATCTCGCCCCGCTCGCTGACGATCCCGCAGTGGCCGTGGCTGGTATATTCGCACAGGCAGGTATCGGCGATCAGGACCAGCCGGTCGCCCAGCGCCGCCCGCACCGCTCGCAGCCCCTGCTGCACGATCCCCTGGTCATGCCACGCGCCCGTCGCCTGGTCATCCTTGCTCTCCGGAATGCCGAACAGCAGGACGGCCGGGATCCCCAGGTCGGCCACTTCGCGGCATTCCTCCACCAACAGGTCCACCGAAAGATTGAACACCCCGGGCATCGAGGGCACTTCGCGGCGCACCCCCTGGCCGGAGCAGACGAACAGCGGCTGGACCAGGTCCTCCCGCGCCAGGCGCGTCTCGCGCACCATCGAGCGGATCGCGGGGTTCATCCTCAGGCGTCTGAGGCGGCGTATCGGAAAAGCGGCAGGCATCGGCAGGCGGCTCCCGGCTAAAGGGTTCACGTCATTCTAGCGGGCGGCGCGCGATTTTCCATGCTGGCGGCGCGCCGCCTTCGCCGCCCGCGGCCAACGGCGCCGGCCGGGGAAGAAGCCGCGCCCACCACGCCTACCGCGCCGGTTCGTCCGTCCCGCCGACGACCAGCCGCGGCGCCATGTCGCTGTAGAGCGCGAACTCGAACTGATTGTCCTCGCCCCAGGGGTATTCGTAATCGCCGGGGTATTCGGGGGCGGCCTCGGCCCACCAGCCGGCCTCGGCGGGGATATAGAGGTCGCGGACGATCCACACTTCGCCGGTCATCACGCCGTGAGCCCCCGCCCCGCCCGAGCTGACGGCCGCGGCATTGTAGGCGTAGCGGAAATTGTGATAGCGCGGCCAGCCCCCCCGATGCGTCTGGCCCCCGGAGTAGAGTTTCAAATACTTGGGACAGAACAGCGTCTTGGGATCGCTGATGTAGCCCTGCTCGACCAGCAGCCAGGGCAGGCCGTCGTGCGAGCCCCCCGCGGCCGGTCCGTTCATTACCTGCGTGAATTCCGGTCCGTGTGACGGGAACGGTCCCGCCTCGCGGTCGGCGGGGGGGAGCACGTTGTGATCGACGACGTAAGTCTGCAGCGCCGTGGCGATCGTGTGCAGATTGGCCGCATCGGCCGATTGCAGCGCGCGGTCGTGCGCCAGCTTGAAGTTGACGACGGCGATCGCCGCCAGGATCGCGATGATCGCCACAACGATCAGCAGCTCGATCAGCG
>Ga0116161_1001405_pt1 | contig 24838 bp, 25 predicted proteins | sample AD_JPNAS3_MetaG_FD_89877 | JGI IMG/M metagenome (GOLD analysis project Ga0116161, IMG submission 89877) | Active sludge microbial communities of municipal wastewater-treating anaerobic digesters from Japan - AD_JPNAS3_MetaG | ecosystem: Engineered > Bioreactor > Anaerobic > Digestate | place... | reverse complement strand
ACGGGAATTACGAGACTAAATTGCCCCGCGAAACATGCAGGTTTGATCGACCATGTCTGGTGTTTGCATGAGCTATTGGTATATCCATATCATAAAATTCAAACCTATTAGTGACTCACGACCGATCTATCCTGAGCTGCCGTTAAATAACAACGGTTCCGAGATAGCTGTGCGGGAAGGCGTGATCAAGAGGAAGATCAGCTACGGAACTCGAAGCGAATCCGGCAAGGCCGCTTGGGAGAATCAATTGACTATCCTTGACACATGCAGAAAGCAAGGAGTCAGCTATTTCGAATATATTCGGGATATTATATCTGGGAGGTACTCGATGCCAAGGTTGTCCCAACTCCTTATGCGGAGCAAGTCCTCCACAGCCTATTGAGCATGTTCATAATGGTCCCCAAATTTAAATAAATAAAGAAGAGCTGTTAATATTTTGAGGTTAGATTCATGTCCGACTTTCCCCGTTCCCCCCGCCTCCTCAAAGGGGCCATAATAGGCAAAGACCCAGCGAATCCACTGGCCATTGTAGTGATCTTTCAGTACAACCCGGACACACTGACCCGCACTATACAGGCCCAGACCACCAGCTCGGGCGAGGGCGGCAGCAGCAAGAATGAGGCCATGCGCCTGAAGGGCCCACCACTGGAGAGCATCAAGATCGATGTCGAGATCGATGCTACAGACCAGCTGGAGCAGGCAATGGCACCGGCCACATCCATGGGAGTTCACCCTGCGCTTGCGTCGCTGGAGATGCTTCTCTACCCCAAGTCAGCCCTGGTCATAGTCAATGAAGTTCTGATGAGGGCAGGGGTGATTGAGATCATACCGCCAGAGGCACCACTGACTTTATTCGTCTGGGGTCCCAAGCGAATACTGCCCGTCCGAATCAGCAGCCTGAACATCACTGAAGAGGCGTTTGATACTGATTTGAATCCAATCAGGGCCAAGGTGAGCCTTGAGATGCAGGTGCTCACTTATCACGATCTCGGTCTCCTGAGCCCGGGAGGGTCGCTCTTCATGGTCCATCAGGTCATAAAGGAGACCATGGCCACCATCAACGGTGCCGGAAGTATCGCCTCTGGAGATATCTCTTCCGCATTCTCGCCAAAATGAAGGAGGTTTTCGCAATTGTTCGATCAGACCAGCCGCTACTACAATATTGAAGATGCCAAATTGAATGTACTGGATGCAGAGGGCAATTCCAGAACAATCCTCTACAAACGCAGACGCTTCATTCCTTCCGCAGATGGCATGACCGCACTTGTTGAGCACACCTTCATTCAAGGAGACAGACTGGATAACATCGCTGCTAAGTATATCGGTGATCCCACTCAATTCTGGCAGATATGCGATGCCAATAGGGTGATGCATCCTGAGGAGCTGGAAGCCATAGGCAGAGCCATCAAGATATCTCTTCCATATATTTAGGTATGATATGCTTACCAGCCTTCTGGGCATCAGGCTCATTCTCTGGATGGGAAGCCCCGTTCCCAGGCCCGCACCTTACGAGGTTATGAGTTCCCTGCTCCAGGTTGAAGTGACAAACAATATCGAAACAGGTGACGGTTTCCAAATAACTCTGTCTTTAGGAAAGGGGAAAGATCCCGATTATGGCCTGCTGAAGAGCAGTGCTCTCGAACCCTTCTCCCAGGTGGTGATAGGAGTGATCATGGGTGCCATGCCCCAGGCCCTGATCAATGGAGTGATCACCCATCGGCAGATTGCACCCAGCAACGAGCCGGGATCTTCAACTCTCACCCTCACCGGCAAGGACGTCAGCCTCATGCTTGATTTGGAGGAAAAGAATGAGATGTATGAGAATCAGCCGGATTTTTTGATCGCCACTGGTGTGATAGCGAAATACGCCAAATATGGCCTGATACCCAGTGTCACGCCCACTACCGATGTGCCTCTGGTGGTCCAGCGAGTGCCCCGGCAGAATGAGACCGATCTCAAACTCCTGCAAAAGCTGGCCAGGAGAAATGGATTCATATTTTATGTCGAGCCTGCCACCATGGGAGTGAGCACAGCCTACTTTGGACCTGAGTCTCGCGTCGGCTTGCCCCAGCCCGCCCTGACGATGAACATGGGCTCAGCGACGAATGTGACCGATCTTCACTTCTCCAATGATTCCCTGGCTCCGGTAGCCGCCTCGGGCAATTTTGTAGAGCCGGTGACAAAGATGAGAATACCCATACCCCAGCTGCCATCTTTGAAGATCCCTCCTTTGGCCACCTCCTCTGCACCGCCAAGACGCAGAGTGCTGATGAGAAACACTGCCAACCAGAATCCCGCTCAGGCAGCGGCATCGGCACTGTCAACATCTGCCCGGGCTCCAGATCCTGTCACAGGCGAGGGAGAACTTGATTCTGTGCTCTATGGATCTGTGCTTCGAGCCCGCAAGCTGGTGGGACTGAGAGGCGCAGGCGTCTCTTATGACGGAAACTATTATGTTAAAAATGTCAAGCATATCATCACTATTGGAAGCTACAAGCAGCAATTCTCCCTGAGCAGAGAGGGAACAGGCACTCTGCTGCCAGTTGTAAGGCCGTAATCAGGTGGTTAATTTCATGGAGGAAAAATTCTATGGCAAGTATCGAGGAACGGTCAGCGACAATAAGGATCCTCTGATGATAGGAAGGATCAAGGCAAAAGTGCCTGATGTCATGGGGGATCTGGATAGTGGCTGGGCTATGCCCTGCACTCCATTTGGCGGCGATAAGACGGGCTTCTTCTGCCTTCCTCCGGTGAATTCAGGAGTATGGATCGAGTTTGAGCACGGAAACCCTGAATATCCCATCTGGTCTGGGTGCTGGTGGGGATCCGTAGCGGAAATTCCTCCCCTGCTGATTGCTCCGCCCTACAAAAAGCTGATGATCAAGACCGAGGGTGGCAACTGTATCACCATCGATGATACACCAGGAAGTGGCGGCATAATCTTGGAGACATCAGGGGGTCAGAAGCTTTCCGTCAGCTCAACGGGCATTGAGATCTCCAACGGCCAGGGTGCGAGCATCAAGCTGACCGGGCCCAAGGTATCAATTAACAGCGGCGCTCTGGATGTGATCTGATGCCTGGCTATCTGCTTCACGTTGGGGCGACAGTCATGTGCATGCATGCAGGCCAAGCGCAGCCCACTGTGACCAATCCCAGAGTAAAGGTCAGCGGCCAGCCGATTGTCACCCAGGCTGCCTCTTATATGGTTGCAGGCTGTGGCCTCACCGGCACACCCAACCCACCTTGCGCTACAGCCCAGTGGATTGTGGCTGCGACGCGAGTTTTGTCAGGGGGCGTGCCCGTACTTCTGCAAGACAGCCAGGCAATATGCACGCCAACGGGAACGGGTCTTAACATTCTTCTCACTCAAATGAGGGCGAAGGGGATTTGATGCAGATCGATTATCCATTTCATTTCAACAATCTGGGTCGGACGGCAGAGACTACGGATGACAACCATATCCAGGATATGATAGAGCAAGTTCTTTTCACCTCTCCAGGCGAGCGAGTGAACCGGCCAAATTTTGGAAGCGGTCTAATGCAGCTGGTCTTCGCTCCGAACAGCGACGCCTTGGCCGCAGCCACCCAGCTCACAGTACAGAGCTCTCTGCAGCAGTGGCTGGGGGATATCATCAATGTTGAGGCCGTTATAGTGGAAAACGAAGAATCGATGCTGACAGTATCTGTGCAATATGTAATCAGACGCACTCAGGAAAGAAATATGGCAGAATTCCGTCGAGAGGTGTGAATGGCCATGAATTACAGATGCCAAAACGAGCGCAGACGCAAGCAGGTATTAAAGGATGTTGTTCGGAATTTAAACGGAATTGATTATCTGGAGGTAGATTCCGGGCAGAGATCTCTAAAGGTCTATTTCTTGCGCAGCCTACCCTCTCTTCCAATAACTGCGCTTAAGAAAGAAAACATTATTATCGAGGGCGGAGTTCGAATAAAGGATATTAAAGTGGATTCAGTAAACTCAATAAATAATATTCTAACTGTCAATGTCTCAAAGTCAGGCGATTTTTCAATTTACACCCTACGTCTGATCGATCCTTCTGTTCAATGCAGACCACCATATGGCTTCGATCCGATGCTTTCAGAAATTTCGTTCTCTTTCAAAGAGGAATGCACCAGCGATTTCGACTGCAAATCAGATATACATTGCCAACAGGAGAGAGTGGCTGAGCCTTATATCGACTACCAGGCAAAAGACTATGCTAGCCTGAGACAGCTCATGCTGGATAGGCTCAATATGCTCATGCCGGACTGGAAGGAGAGGAATCCTGCTGACATGATGGTGGCATTGGTGGAGATACTGGCCTATTTTGGTGATCATTTGAGCTACTATCAGGACGCTGTCGCCACCGAGGCATATCTGGGAAAAGCTCGCAAGAGGATATCCGTTCGCCGTCACGCCAGATTGCTTGATTATCCCATGCATGACGGCTGCAATGCCAGGGCCTGGGTGCAGGTGACTCTGGACGAGGCCGACAGCAGTCCAGAAAGCTTGACCCTGAAGAAAGGCACTCAGTTTATGACTCGCTTGGAGGGATTCGATAAGGTAATTGATCCGGATTCCGAGGTTTACGGTCAAGCTCTGCTTCAGGAGCCTGAAGTCTTTGAGTCAATGCACGAGGCTCATCTCTTCAAGCAGCATAATAGACTCCATTTTTATACCTGGGGCGATCAGGAATGCTGCCTGCCAAGGGGTTCAACCCATGCAACCTTGAAGGGCTCGTATCCTAAACTGCAAAAGGACGATGTCATAATCTTTGAAGAGGTGCTGAGCCCAACTACTGGAAGAGATGATGATGCTGATCCCAATCATAGATGGGCAGTCAAGCTAACCGGTGCAATCACAAAGGCAGGCGATAAACCTCTCACCGATCCTCTGAACGATCAGGCACTCACGGAGATCCAGTGGGATTCTGCGGATGCCCTTCCCTTTCCGTTGTGCCTGAGCTCAAAGACAGATATCAAACACAAACAGCAATACATCGAGAATGTAAGCATAGCTCAGGGGAATGTTATTCTTGTGGACCATGGCAGGTCAATATCCCAAGAAGAGCTGCCTATAGTAGGGGATGATATCAGATACAATCCTGTGCTCAAGCTCCAGCCTGTTACTCGACAGGGGTCTGCAAAAGAGAAGAAAAAGCAGAATTATGCTAGAATTCCTTTTGATCAACAGGCTCCAGCTACTGATGCTTTCCAATGGGATATGCGTTATGTTTTGCCGGCAATATGGCTGCAGACAGGAGGAGAGGAGGCAACCTGGAACCCTCAGCACGATCTAATAGGAAGCAGTAGATTTTCTCGGGAGTTCGTATTGGAGTCTGATGAAGATGGTAAATCTCGACTGCACTTTGGAGATGGGATCTTAGGCCTGAAACCGTCTCCTGGCTCAAGGCTCTTCGCCAACTATCGAGTGGGTAACGGCAAACAAGGCAATGTTGGAAGGGAGAGCATTTCCCATATCGTAGACAAGATATCGGGAATCAAGAGCATATGCAATATACGCAATCCCATGGCAGCCCGGGGTGGAGAAGATCCTGAAGACATGGAGATAGTGAGACGCTCTGCACCTGAAGCCTTCCGAATTCAGGAGAGGGCGGTTACAGAATCGGATTATGCAGAAGTTGCCGAACGAGATTCCAGAATCCAGAAGGCTGTAGCCACAATTCGATGGACAGGAAGCTGGCATACCGTCTATATTTCCATTGACCGAAAGGATGGACTGCCAGTAGACGAGAAGTTCAAGCAGGAGATGCTTGATTACCTGAATCAATACCGAATGGCAGGTTATGATCTAGAGATAGCTGAACCCATTCATGTCCCTCTGGATATAGCTATGCGGGTATGCGTAAAGCCCGGCTTCTTTCGCTCTGATGTCAAGCGCTATCTGATGGAAACATTCAGCAGGTTTGACCTGCCACGCGGACGGGGATTTTTCCATCCTGATAATCTAACTTTTGGAGAAAAAATATACTTAAGTCAAATCTATCAGGCTGCGATGAGAGTTCCCGGCGTAGCTTCCTTAGAAGTAATTCGATTTCAACGTTGGGGAAGGGCGCCTAATAAGGAAAAGGAAAATGGAGTTCTTGAGATGGCACGATTGGAGATACCTAGGCTGGACAACGATCCCAATTTTCCTGAGAATGGAAGGCTGGATATATTCCTGGAGGGAGGATTATGAGCATAAAAAAACCGGATTCCAATTCATGTGGCTGCTGCGAGGGACTGAAGGAATTAACGCCAATCAAAATCGAGAATCAGCCATCTCTTCCATCCCTGCAATATCGTGCCGGGACATATGGCACCTTCCTGTCCTCCATGAAGTCGCGCCTATCCCAGGATGCAGTTCTTTCTCGCCTGACCAATCGAAATGAGAGCGATCCTTCCTTTGCCATCATGGATGCCTGGGCAATGGCTCTGGATGTGCTAACATTCTATCAGGAGCGAATTGCAGAAGAAGGATACTTGAGAACGGCCAAGGAGCGTATTTCCATCATAGAGCTTTCCAGAAGCATAGGTTACCGGCTTAAGCCTGGTGTGGCAGCCAGCACCCAACTGGCGTTCGAGCTGGAGAGCGCTCCTGGTTCCCCTTCATCAGTTCAGATAGACATTGGCACAAGGGCCCAGAGCATTCCCGGGCAGGACGAAGTACCGCAGACATTTGAGACAATTGAGAAGATTGAGGCTAGGCCGGAATGGAATCACCTTGAATTAAAGAAGACTGCGCCCCAATCCATCAAACTTAATCTGAACGAGCTGTATCTGAAGGGTACGAACACTCAACTCCAGCCAGGAGATGCAATAACAATCGTTGGAACGAAGCGAGAAACCGAAGATAAATCCTCAGAAGCGTGGGATATGAGAATTGTTCAAACGGTAGAGCCTAATCCCGAAAAAAATCAGACGATTATAACCTGGGATGAAGGCTTGGGCAAGCCAAGCAAATCTGGAAGATCCGGTTCCTTGCCAGCAGAAAAAGGACCACGCATCTTCGCTATGAGGCAGAGGGCTTCGCTTTTTGGATATAATGCTCCTGATTTCAAATCAATGCCTGAAAGCTATAACGGTGAGGGAACTTCAGGTGTTTGGAAGGATTTTAAAATACAGACTGTGGATGAGAGCATGATTGATCTGGATAGGGTCTATCCGAAGGTCCTGGCCGGCAGCTGGATCGTCCTGGCTTCATCAAATCAAGTCGAGCTTTATAAAGTGTTGAAAATCGAGACGGTTGGCCGTGAGAATTTTGGCCTCACGGGAACCGTTAGCCGGCTTACCTTAGATACCAATGAACACCTGGATAGGTTTAAGCTGCGCGATACTGTAGTGCATATTCAGAGCGAGGAGCTTTATATGGATGCAGTTCCTCTGAGGGATTCTGTTGAGATAGCAGCTGGCTTTCAGGTAAAGGTTTTTCAGGATAAGGAGACTCTGACCCCTTTATGGGGAGATCAGATTTTGCTGGACAAATTATACATGGGTCTTGAGAGGGGCCGCGCCATCCTTGTCAGCGGAAAGAGAATCAGAGCCCTTGTGACGAATGTGGGTGAGATCTTTCAGGTTTTAAAAGCCCCAGTCATAGACCTCTCATCCGGCAATGCTAAGATCAAATGGCACCTTAAAGGCAAGGATTTTGAGGGTTTTGTATTAGCCGGAGCTGATAGTATAGTTTGGAAGTCCGCTGCCGATGACGACGAAGTTGTATCCGAGGTTGTCTATATAGAAAAGCCGCCGTACGAAGATGAAAATGGCAATCCTACATTGAAGATATCTCAGCCCCTTGAAAACACATATGATCGAAGCACTGTGATCCTTTTTGCAAATCTAGCCCATGCAACCAATGGGGAGAGCATAGAAGAGGTTCTTGGCTATGGGGATGCATCCCGGCCTTTCCAGATGTTTACCCTCAGCCGCACCCCTCTCACTTATGTCCCATCCTCCGAGCCGAGGGGGAGGACCAGCACCCTGAAGATTTTGGTGAATGGCATAGAATGGAAGGAAGTGCCCTTTCTTTATGGCCTTGGAGGATGCAATCAGGTTTTTTTCACCAGGATAGGAGAGGATGGCAAGACAACAGTTCAGTTCGGAGATGGCATTACAGGCTCTCGACTCCCTACAGGAGCAGAGATCAAGGCGATATACAGGATAGGCATAGGTCTGGGAGGATTGGTTAAGGCCAATCAAATATCTCTCTTGATGACAAGACCAATGGGATTGAAATGTGTCACAAATCCGGGTGCTTCAAGTGGTGCTGAAGACCCTGAGCCCGAGGATCAGGCAAGGAAAAATGCACCATCCACGGTTCTCAACTTCGGAAGAGTGGTCTCTTTGAGGGATTATGAAGATTTCGCTCTGGCTTTTGCTGGAATTGCCAAGGCTCGAGCTGAATGGATCTGGGATGGCGAGAAGAGGATAGTCCAATTGGTCGTCGCATCAGCTGATGGCAGGTCTGAGCAATCCTCCTTAGAGCTGCGCAGCAACCTGAGGGAGGCAATACTGTCATCGGGCAACCCCTATCAACCTCTGCGCATAGACTCTTACAAGCCCAAGAGATTCGCTCTCAAGGCCGGAATTTTGGCGGATTCTCGATTTAATGGAGAATTGGTCCTTGGAGCGGTGAGAGAATCTCTGAAGAACGCATTCTCTTTCCAGAATATGAACATTGGACAGATGATCAAAGATAGTGACGTGATTGAGGTTATGCAGAAGGTAAAAGGAGTTCTATCTGTAGATCTGGATAGCACAACTCTGCCCGAATCAATTGGGAGCGAAGAGCTTCTGATCATAGATAAGAAGGGTATAGACATCAAGGAGATTAAGCAATGAGCGAGGAGATTTCTGGCCGCCTCTATGAATTGCTGCCCGCCATCTATCGCATTAAAGATGCACAAGAAGGTGAGCCACAGAGAGCTTTGATTGCTCTTCTGGAGAGAGAAGCTAAAATTGTTGAAGAAGATATATCAAGGCTCTATGACAATTGGTTTATAGAAACCTGTGATGAATGGGCAGTTCCTTATATCGGGGACCTTCTGGGAATTAGAGGTATGCATCCGGCCGGCACATCCAGCTATACAACTCGACCCTATGTTGCCAATACTCTTGCTTACCGTCGCCGCAAGGGCACAATTACTGCAATTGAACAGCTGGCCAGGGACGTGACTGGCTGGGTGGCCAGAGCAGTGGAATTCTTTGCACTTCTTGCATTGAGCCAGAATCTAAATCATATCCGGCCGAATAGCCTGCTAACAATTGATCTTAGAGACTTGAGCGGCCTGGAAAATATCGGCGGCCCCTTTGAGCATGCTACGCATTCTGGCGAGGTCAGATTGCCTGCCGCTGGAAGATACAACATCCCCAATATCGGCATCTTCCTGTGGCGTCTGCAGAGCTATCCTGTAAAACTCGGAGAAGCAAGAAAGATATCAGACGGACTTTATTCTTTCAGTCCACTTGAAAATAATGCTTGCCTTTTTAACTTGGCCCAAACCGAGGAAGAGATCTTTCATCTAGCCTGCGAAGAGAATGTACCTGGTCCCATTCGTCCCCTGGCCTTTGAGAAACATATTGAAGGATATTATGGGCCCAACAAAAGCCTGAAAGTGATTAAGGACGGTAATATTGTGCCATCGCTGCAAATAATGGCTATGGACCTTTCGGGCGGCGCAAGGCCACCTGCGGGAAAGGTGGCAATTGATGTAAAACATGGAAGGATCGCTTTTCATTCTGGCGAAGAGCCGACAGATGCAGTTGAAGTGGATTATGCATACGGTTTTAGCGGTGACATAGGAGGAGGACCATACAACAGGCAAGAATCCCTCGATCAGGCTATGGCTAAAGGCGTGTCCTGGATTAGAGGCGTAAGAAAGAAGGTCAAACCGGAGGAGATGGACTTTATCTATGACAATCTTTCCCAAGCTGTAAAGGAGTGGAATAAGCAGCCTCCTGGAACAAGGGGGATAATAGCAATTTTGGAGAGCTGCAGCCTGGATGAGAGCCAGGCTCCAGGAGAGGGAGTCAATATAGAAATTCCTGCAGGCAGCAGTCTAATTATAGCAGCAGCAGGTCTGTCGCTTGCAGAGGCTGAAATGCCAAGAACAGGCCCATACCGTTCAAGCTCATTTGTGGCCAATGATCTCAGACCCCATTTGATTGCCGACATCTTCATTTCGGGAACAGCTCCTGTGAACAAAGATCCAGGCGAGCTGGTATTAAATGGCCTCCTTATTCAAGGCACGCTGAGTGTCTCTGGCAACCTGGGATTGCTGCAGATCGCTCATAGCACGCTGGTGCCAGGAAAGGGGCTTAAGGCCAACGGTGAGCCAGTGGATCCCGACCTGGCTTCAATAAAGGTCTCAGGGAACGAACTCCTGCTGGAGATTGACCACAGCATCACAGGTCCACTCAGGCTTCCTTCGAACATGGCCGGGCTGAACGTATCTGATAGCATCATCGATTCTCCCCGCAGGGATGGCAGAGCAAAGCTATATCCGGCATTGCTTTCAGGCAAGCTGGATGGTACCATTAATTTGAGTGCTTTATCGCCCTCTCTCTGGATTAAGATCGGTGAAGAAGGACCTTACCTGATCAAATTGAGTCAAGGATCGAGGACTTTGGCGGAGATTCGAAGCTTGCTTGAAGCCGCCATTCACTCTATATCGGCTGACCCTGGAATTGCATTTAAGAATGCCAGTGTGATTCTGATAGAGGACAGGTTGCTGATACTGCCAGGTCTACCAGTGGAAGTGAAAATCTATGCGCAAATAAAGGACAGCACTGCTCATAAGTTGAAACTGGATGAGACGTCGGCTGCGAATCTAAAGGTGCTTGTTAGCGGCATCTTACCTTCTTTTTCTGGCATGAGCACTATCTCCCCAGCTCTGGATGTGCGCATTGGAGATATAGGTCCGCTTACTATCTCCCTGGAACCCAAGCCGATGGATCTAAATGAAGCCAGGGAGAGGATCGAGGATGCATTAAGGAGGGCGCACAACTCTAAGCTCTTTAAATCTTCAATAGTATCAATTGTAAAAGATCGTCTGGTTGTAATTACAGGAATTGTATCAGGCCAGATGACGCCGCCTGTACTCTTCAGTTCTTCTCCAAACGATCCCACATCGCTGACGGATCTTGCGCTGGAGTGCGAAAAGATGGCTATCTCTGCTAGCGATGATGGCATATTGCCGGGTCCAAAGACAAAGATGGAGAGAACCACTGTAATTGGGAGTGCATTGATCAATGAGCTTGCTTTTGCCTCTGAGGTCATCTTCTGTCAGCCGGTATTTTCTATTAAACGGCAGATGGGTTGCGTGCGATTCAGCTATGTCCCGGATGGCTCCCGCACTCCCCAAAGCTATCGCTGTCAACCCGACCTGGCTTTGGCAGGGAGAGCAGAGGAGTTGAATATGCCAGTGGAAAAATTATCCCAGACCGAGAGAGATCAAATCGTATCAAGGATCCGGCCAGCCTTCACTTCGGCCAGATACGGCGATCCTGGATATGCTCAGCTCAGCCACTCTTCTCCAAGGGAGATTAAAACTGGAGCGGAGGACGGTTCGGAGATGGGCGTCTTTTGTTACTTAAAGCAACCGCAACGCGAGGCGAATTTGCGTTCTGTATTGGATGAATACCTCAGATTCGGCCTTGAGGCAGGAATATTATATATTACATGATGAGGGGCGTTTATGAAAGGCGACTTTACAAGAGAGACATTCAAGCGGGAGAAGCACTACAATTCGGTCAGGATGCAGCAGGGACGAGTTCTTCTGGATGCTGACTGGAATGAGCAGGCAGATATTCAGACCTACTTGAGGGAGACAGAAGCAAAAGATGTGATTGGACAATGCGGCGTGCCCATGCATAGCGGCGGATTCAGGATATCTCCAACTCAAGATTACAGGGACTTGGTCATCTCACCAGGACGCATTTATGTTGACGGGATACTATGTGAAAATGAGCCATCCTATCTCCAGGCGATAATAAAAAATACAACGTCAACTACAACAGAGGTTCTGCTGCCGGCCTTGATTGCGGATAAGCGGAAATTCGAAAAAGGACAATGGATTGAACTGTCCAGCAAGATAAATGGCCCATCAAAAAACAAGCAGATGAAGATTCTTGAAAAACCCGAGAAGGGAATAATGAAGCTGGAAGGACAGGTTGAATCCCCGATTAAAGGTGCTCTAGATCTGAGGCTTCGCCGAATAACCACATTTCTTACACAGCCAGATTGTCCTGTCAAGATAGAAAATTTGGATTCCTCTGGAAAATTTGTCGCCTATCTAGATGTGTGGAAGAGACATATAACTGCTCTTGAGGATGAGGATATCCGGGAGTCGGCTCTGGGAGGTCCTGATACCACCACCAGGACGAGAACAGTATGGCAGGTCAAATTGCAGAAGATCGATCCGGAAAAGAGCTGTGGCGATTTTCCCGATGATTGGCACCCAAAGATGAGTTCGGGCCTGATGGCGGCGAGAGTCAAGCCCGAAGAGGGCAATATTAAGCCTTGCGAGCTTTCTGCCGGGGCAGGCTACAGCCGCCTGCAGAATCAGCTCTACAGAATTGAGATCCACGAACCGAGCACAAGCGCATGGGTAGCAAGTAATTTTGTTACCTTTAAATGGAGCCGAGATAACGGATCGGTAGCAGCTTCATGGATTGGCCAAAGAGGCTCAGATGTACTGATAATATCCCGTCCGGGGCGTGATAGAGATGAGTTTGCGCCTGGTAAATGGGTGGAACTCATAGACGATAATCGTGAACTTCTGGGCAAACCGGGAATAATGCTCAAGCTGCTGGATGTGCAGGGGACGGAGCTGAAAGTCGATCCCACAAAATCCGAAAATGTCCAGTATCCTTCTGACATTGCCCAAGACATTTCAAGAATTCAAAGAAGCCTATTTGCCAATCCCATGATTCGCCTGTGGGATGCTGAAGCCCAGTCGATAGAGACAACGGCAAACGATGGCTGGATAAAGCTGAGCAATGAAGGTATCGAGGTTAAGTTCGATCGCAGGGGATTTTACCAGAGCGGCGACTTCTGGCAGATTCCGGCAAGGGTCGCAGGCAAGAAGATTCTATGGCCATGTGATGATGACTTGGGTGATGATGACTTGGCCAAGCCCTTATTTGAATTCAAGCAGGGCATAGAGCACCACTACTGCCCGCTGGCAATCTGTACCTTTGATGGGAAGAGCTGGTCTTCGACGGTGAGCAATTGCCCAGCGGTCTTCCCTCCCCTAACCGAGCTGCCCAACCAGCCTGTTTCAGGCAGCGAAAAAGGCTGCTGCACATTTATAGTAGGGATTGATACTCGTTTATCTTTGGAGAGTGCCATCCATAAGATCTCTGAAGAGGGGCTTAAGGACGTATGTATTTGCCTCCTCCCCGGAGAGCATATTCTTCTAAAAGATCTTATAATCGATAAAAGTATCTCCAACTTCAAGCTGAAAGGATGCGGAAGAGGGGCTACTGTCAGGTTGGAGGACAGCAAGAAGATGCTCTTTAATGGCTTGAAGTCGGTATCCCTGGAGGATATAGATGTTAAAGGCAGCATCGACGTGGGCCTGCTTATTAATTTTACGAATTGCCGGGATGTTCTGATCCATTCCTGCGATTTGCGCCAGTGGGGAAAGGGCTCGCTAATGCAAATTGACGGCTCCGACAGGGTGCAGATAGAAAAAAGCCTGCTGGATTCAAGCGAAAGTATAAGCAGGAAAGCCTTGGAATTCGTTTTAGGGAATATGAAAAGGGATCATACTTTTTTGTCAGATCCGATTGAAGCACTAGAGACCAGCATTGGAATTAAGGGCCGAAAAAGGATGGTTAAAAAGGCAAACTTCACCGATAAATCGATGCATTTCGCGACAATTCTGGCGAATTCCGAAGAGAGGGTCTTGATAGCGGAGAGTGTAAAGGCATACGCAGATGAAGCAGTAAGACTTTTTGGACTTGAAAATGAAACTAAAGAATACTATTATCGCGTTGCCGATGCGATAGGATCAGCCAAAGATGCTGTATCAGTGGCAAAACCGATAGGAAAGATTACAAAGGAGGCGGCAGAGAGCGTTTCAGGCTTTTCTCTATTTCTGAAAAATATTATTAATGAGGCAATAATCTCCGATAATGATATCATAGGAGAGATGATCATGAACGAAGGTAACCCCTATGATGTAAATTTTTCGGACATAAAAGAAAGATTTATCAAAGAGAAGCTAGATTTCGCTGGAACAGAAGGGATTTTGAAGATTAGGGGGAACAAAATTGACAGTATATTGTCAGGCAGTTCAAACATTGACAGAATAATGGACGTTAGAGAAACCATATCCATAAAGAGTTTCGAAGAAATTTTTATGAGCGAAAACATTGTTCATAACCGTGTTCAGTTATTGGCCAAGAGAATATCCTTAATATCCAATAGCTTTGACCGATACCATACAACTGTGCCTACTGAAAAGAATCCGGATGTTTTTGAGAATTTTGGCTGGATAATTAGTGAAAGTGCAATCTTTATGGGCAATAGCGGCACTACATTTAGTAAAATCCGTTTAAATAAAGAATTGATTGAATATAAGATTATTCCTGTCTTGGATAGTTGCTCTCGAATCAATAATCCTGCGGCAACGTTAGCTAACTCAATTAAGATAGTGGAGGTCTAAGCCTAAAAGACTGAGTTTATCTTGCCACCGCAAGCTATTTATTTGAAAAGGGTCATTAATAGTAGATTGCCACAACTTGAAGGCGTTCTCCAAATGGAAAAGAGCAAATTCGTGTGTCTTGTCGCGGTGGAGCGCTTGATTTGATGGGTGTGTTGAAATTAACCAAGCGGTGAGCCCCTTATGATAGAAGTGGCGCTTATGCTTTCTTGATAAATCTCATAGGGATTCATGCGTCTTCGGTTAGCAGATCATTCCCAGCACAATGTTTATAGACATACATTAATTTATCTTTTGAAATAGTTTATCTAATAAGATTTATATGGAATATGTGATGTAATATTCAATCCAAGGGATTAACATGCGAAAAGGAGTATCACAAATTGAGAAAGATCCGCATGTCAATAGAGAACGATTCAGGGAAGGATTGCGGTCTTAACCGAAGACGCATTGAAGCCTTTTTTGTGACCAATTCTATCTGCCATTTTGGCTTTCATCGCGACTTTTCTTGCTTTCTGCTGCACCTCAATTTCAATCATTTGAGGATATTGCCTCTTTTAGAATCTTTACTTGAGGAATCAAATGTTATGATATTGAGATAATCCTCCATTTGTAGCAAGAACTAATATCTTGCTTTCAAATCGCTCAATTTCTTCAATTCTATTCTTGATCATTAAACGAAGAACATTCTGCATTTAATCGAAAGAATAAACCGGTTTTTTGCAGATTTGTCCAAGAAGAATTAATATCTCGCCGTTTAGATAGTAATTTGGGAAGAAGGAAACTGTTCTCTTCAGCGTAATAGATAAATAGAGATATAATGGAATTTGCATAAGGCAAAGGAGTAATTGCATTAAAAGAGAGAGCTCCTAGACTTCGATGCAAATTAAGTTAGAGGTTTCTTTCGACACTACCCGGAGGGATTTAATGCTTTTGTGCGAATGTGGTGAGATTATCGACGGCTGTACGTTTAAAGATTATATAAAAACATCTGCAAACCCATCTACTCCAACCATTGGACACCAGAAATGCGGAAACATATTCAACTTCGTCGACGGAAAGATGCCCAAGCGGTATTCCTCGAAGATTGAACTGAAGAGCATCGCCATGAGGTTCGCAGAGAAAAATAAAATGAGCATTGAAACCATTGAGAGCCTGCTCATTGAGGTTGACAGGATGAAGTCCTCAGGGAATCTCTCTGATGGTGAGATACTTACTGCAGCAATCAAAAAATGCTGCAAAGATAGGAGATACTAATTGATGCCGAACGGCAAGTTGAGCGTCTACTTTTTCCCGGATTCAAAATATCTTTTGTACTCCTTTATGAGGGCCTCTTCAAATAGATCCTCGATATCCTCGGGAATGAAATTCTGCCTTCTTACGTTCCTGATCATCTCAATGCCGTCAATCTCCTCTGCCGTCATTCCCTTCTTGAAGTAATCCTGAAATAATTCTTCCAATCCTTTTATTTCCATAGAGCACTTTCCGACCTTGACCTGGCGGCATCCTACGGTCCACTCGTAGTAGCAATCCTTCTTGCCGTTTTTCCTTGCCAAAACACCATCCATTGGTATGTTAATCACATCCGAATTCCTTAGAAAGAATAAATCCGACTCCCCTCTGCCATCATCTCCTCCACCAGGAGCTGGTAGAAGTCCTCAGGCACAGCCACCCCTTCTCCCGCCTGCACACCTCTCGCTTCCAGGTCCTCTTTGCAAGCCATGATCCTTCCAGGCCATTCTCCCATGAGGGCCTCATCCAGAAGATTGTAGACCCCGTCTCCCGCCAGATAGAGAACGGGATCACCACAGCGACCCATCAGGCGCAGGCACAGCGCTGTCCGTTCACTATGAGGCGGCCTGGTCAAAAGGAAGATATCTTTAGTTGCCATAATTCACCATTCATAGTGCAATCAGGCCGTCGGCAGCAAGGGCCTGCTTCACGAAATCCTCCTCATCCACAAGCTCCACCCTCTCCACCAGCCCGCGGCTCAAGAGGCCTCTCTCCGCCAGGGAGGGCTCGTGCGCCAGCACCCGCAGCTCAGGATAGGCATAGAGGATATCGGAGAGGTTCGGCACATCAAGAAGGCAGGAGTTCTGGCCGGCGAGGACAAGATATACGCCATCAGCGTACAGGCCCAGCGTTGCATCCATCTTGATGCTCACCGCTGCCGCATTGAGCACGCCATAAGCCTTTTCGCTTCCATAGGGAGCGCTGTCGAGAAGATAGAAGATCGATCGCATGAATAGCTAACCTCACGACTTATGATCTCATGAAGATCGATCTCATAGCGCAATCACCTGGTCGCTCTTCTCCAGCATCTCTGCCAGGTCGTAGAGGCTGGTGATCTTTATCCCCTGCAGGTAATCCGGGCATGTTCCGTCCTCCTCTGCCAGATAGCCTCTGGCAGCTGCGCATCTGGCGCAGGCTCTGAGCACAGCTCCTCTATCCGCCAGCTCCTGGAATAGCCTGCCAGCATTTTTAAATTGGGAGGGATTCTGTCCGCTCTTTGGAATATGAACTGCATCCAGATAGAGGAATATGTTCACTTGAAACACATTGAGCGCCCGGGAGGCGATCTTATAGGCCATATCTGCATACTGGGAGATATAAGGCCCATCTGTGAGGATGATGGTCAAGGTCTTCAACTGCTCACCTGCATTGCATCTTCAAAGGTACTCCAGTAGAGTCCTGATATGCTCAAGATTGGTGGCATATTTGGGCTCGATGAGCGGGGTGCATTTGTCAATCTCGGTCTCCCTGCCCACCAGCTTGATGGCGAAGGCATAACAGCTCTGCTCGCCGCAGATCTGGCAGTCGGTGCGGGGAAGGTACTGGTAGATCTCGGCATGGTCCACCTTGACCTTCTCCCGCGGCACGGGGGTGACCCCCTTAGAAATGGCCTCATTGATGGTCTTTTTCAAGTCCTCCAAAACCTCCCGCGCCTCATCTTCGCTCTTGATCATGGTCATGGTCACGTTGCCCGTGGAATAGATGGTGATCAGAGTATTCCCCTTCTGGATGATCAGCGCTCCAATCCGGTCCGAGTACCTGGCCCGGGGGAAGAGGGGCCCCAACAGTTTTAGCGCTCCTTCCAGCGGTGGCTCGAAGCGGGCGATTATCCTGAACTTGCTGCTGTCGGCGATGCAGGGCAGAAGCTGACGCAGATCGACGACCTGTAGAGGTCTGGTGCCAGCCAGGCTTTTTTTAGCTTCAGCCGGCTTCTCGGACTTGGTCTCCATGAAGTTCGTTCCGAAATCCGTGATGACTACCCTGTCCTCTCTCATGTCAGCCAGGCCTGCTTGCTTGAGCATTTGCAGGTGGTAGTCGAGCATGGTACCTCCCACTGCCTGCTCTATCTCTTCATTTGTCCTCTCCTTTTCTACCAGCATAGCCATGATCTTCCTCCTCGTAGCATTGGCCATGGCATTGCTCACGAGCTTTACCTCAGCAGGCGATCCAGTCATTTTATATCACATCCGGATTTCAAATGCGTTCACAGAATATCTTCTCCGGGGCGGAAGGATAGTACCTGTCCCTCAGCTTTAAAGCCACATTCACCAGGGCGATCAGGACCGGTACCTCGATCAAGGGCCCAATGACCGCAGCGAAAGCCTCCTGGGAGGCTATGCCAAAGACGCCCACGGCAACGGCGATGGCCAGCTCGAAGTTGTTGCTGGCAGCAGTAAATGAGAGGGCGGCAGTGTTCTCGTAGCTCACGCCCAGCTTGTAGGACATAAAGAAGCTGACCGAGAACATCAGCAGGAAGTAAATGGCCAAAGGTATGGCCACCCGCACCACATCCAGGGGGAGCTGCACGATATAGTCCCCCTTAAGGGAGAACATGACAACTATGGTGAAGAGCAGGGCGATGAGGGTTAGGGGCGATATCCTGGGCAGGAAATCCCTCTCATACCAGCTATTTCCCCGCGCCCGGATGAGGCTGAACCTGGTGATTATCCCTGCCAGGAAGGGTATTCCCAGGTAGATGAATACGCTTTCAGCGATCTGGGATATGGTAACATCAACAGCTATGCCCGCCGCTATTCCCAAAGCTGCCGGCAGGACGGTGATGAAGATGTATGCATAGATGGAGTAGAAGAACACCTGAAAGATGGAGTTGAGTCCCACCAGGGCGGCGCAGTACTCGGTGCAGCCGCAGGCCAGCTCGTTCCAGACGATGACCATGGCGATGCAGCGGGCAAGTCCTATGAGGATTATGCCATACATGAGATGAGGCGAGTCCCGCAGGAAGATCACAGCCAGGGCGAACATCAGAATGGGGCCCACGATCCAGTTTTGAATCAAGGAGAGGCCCAGGACCTTTCGATCTGTAAAGACCTGTCCCAGCTCCTCGTACTTGACCTTGGCCAGAGGTGGATACATCATCAGTATCAGGCCGATGGCAATGGGAATTGAGGTCGTGCCGATCTGCAGGCTGAGGATGAACCGGGTTATGCCGGGAGCATAATAGCCAAGGGCGATTCCCATGATCATGGCCACGAATATCCAGATGGTAAGGTAGCGGGATAGAAAATCCAGCCCCTTGCTCACCCCATTTGACCCACTTGATCCACTTGACATATCGCTCCACCATCCCTTAAAAATGCAATTATGTCTTGCCGAGCTTTACGTACTTAGAATCAGTATCATCTCCCTTACCCTCATGCGCCTGCCAATCCCCCCAGGAGTAGACGGCAGCCTCATAGCCCATGAGCTGCAGAGAATAAGCCACCAGAGCAGATTGGCTGTAGTCATCGGAATAGACCACAATCGGCATATCCTTATCCAGCCGGCTGAAGACGGTTCCTAGATCGCCACCATTCTTGATTTTATCCCCTTTGATCACATTGGCCGGGTCCAGGGCTGTGGAAGCTGGTATGCGGCCTTTTCCAAAGTCCACAAAAGGCCGGACGTCCACGATCCGAGCCTGGCCGGACTTAACATAATCGTATTCTGCTATAACGCCAGGCCTTGCGGTGGGAATATATTCAGCAGCAGGAATTATAGTCTCCTGGGCCTCAACCGGCAGGCTTGCATCCTTCCAGTCATCCAGGCTTCCATCCAATAGCATCACATCCTCCTGCCCCAGATGTCTCAGGACCAGGAATGCTAACTGCGCCTCGCCGGAGCTTTCAGCACTTCCATATACAACTACGGAGTCCTCTCTAGAGAGGCCTGCCCCACCCAGGAGCCTGGACAGCTCTACATCGCCCTTGAGATTGCCATTGCTGTCCAGAAAGTCCTTGCTGGGGATGTGAATAGCGTTCTTGATATGAGATGCAGCATAGCCATCTCCGTTGGATGCATCTATTATCACATCAGAGCTGGAGACGCTCTTCATGGGCTTCATGATACTGCCATTGGGGTATGATGCCAGCCTATCGGGCGGATTTTGAGTGCTGCTGGAGCTTACTGCAGAGCTTTCTTGCGATCCTTCTGCCTGGGCGGACTGGATGGGCTGACTGGGCAGGCCTGTGCCAGCATCAGAGTTCAGAAATCCGCTGGGATCCCAGGTGCCTGCACTGCAGCCGCAGCCTGCATTGGCCAGGGGAGCTAGAGTTAACAAAGAAATCATGAGAATTGCAGGAATAGCAAAATTAAATTTTGTCATTGGAGTTGCCTCTTTCGTCTTTGGATTCTTTCATAATTTGTGCCAGATTGAGCATCTCAATTACTGCTCCTTCTGATAGCCTGTATCTGGACCATCTTCCGTCTTTGCGCTCTTTGATCAGACCAGCATTCTTGAGGATGGAGAGATGATGAGAAGTGCTGGATTGGGGTCGGTCCACGCCGATCATGATCTCGCAGGCGCATAGCTCCCCCTCCCGCAGAAGAGAGAGTATCTTGAGGCGGCAGGGATCGGCCATGGCCTGAAAGATCTCAGATTCGGTCTTGAGTTCCTCTTCATCCAGATCTATGGTCAGGGAGCGCAGCCTGTTCACCTTGCATTCTGCCTTATCGCGATCGCCGATGAGCCTGGTCATCCTGTCGACGGCCTCTTTGGATATGCAGGACATGAGTCTCCTATCACCTCAGCAGCATGTGCAGCTTTTTTGAGCAAGGAGATTGTCTCTCTCTTTCTGCAAGCAATCGCCGCAGATCCTGATTCTTCCCCTTTCTTTATGTGTAACCAGGAAAAAGGATTTCCCGCTTCTATTGCATATTTCGCATTCCATAGTGACCTCAAATAAGCAATACAACACCATATCCAGCAATCTCGATATATAAGAGTTTCCAGTCAGGCGATGAAGAGCATGTACGACATCTGACGATAAGTATATATAATGAAATTGATATATGTATTCCTGCTGTCTGCAAATCTTATTTAACAACCATTGATTCATAATTCATTTTAAATATAATACTATGCATGATCTCAAAGCAAATGTTTTCCTCAGGTATGCCTATATAGATCGAATTGACGAAAGTCTTATATCCAATAATGTCGATGTGCTGAGATTAGCTCCTCATACCAACAGCAAGATGTCGATGTGATAGTTGGATCGGCATGGGAATGAGTGGGGAAAAGGAGAGTGTACCATGGATATTGTATCGAGAAAATATGGCATTGCCTCATTAATTGCATTAATTCTTATCGCTTTTGGCTTCAATGCAGCGGGAGCTGAATACTCCTTAGGATCGGAAAGCGATGACTGGTGGACAGAATATCCCGATCAGTCTACGGGTGCAGGCGGCGATGTCAGCCATCCTGATTGGGTATTGGACGCTCTGGAGAGCAAGCCTGTGCTGATCTATGTGCATAAAGAATGTGATTATTGTGTACCACAGACCGAGGCCGTGCAGAAGATAATCGACGAATTCAGCGGAGAGATCACGATCTTCGAGTTGGGTGCCGATGGCAGTGATGTCAGGTCTGGTGAAGCCCTGCAGGCCTATGATCCCAATGGCGGCCTCGACATGTTCGTTCCTCTGACCGTCATATTGACCCTGGCTCCCGATTCTGAAGGCGAGGTCGTGGCAGTCTGGCACAGCTCGGATGAAATAACGGGCGAAGAGTGGATCAGGAACTATGTGGAGGACGCCATAAGCCTATATGATGAGAACTACGCAGACTGGGATAATTAAAGCCGGATTTCAGATAAAGGGATCGTTGTCATGTCCACGAAATGCAAGAAATCCCTGATATCGGGACCCGTCACACTTTTTGCGGTTATAATTTCCATTATCTTTTCCATCTTCTCCATCTTCTCCATATGCTCATCACCTGCTATATCCCAGGTAGCTATGGCCCCTGATTTTCAGGCAGTAGATCTTGATGGGAAAAATGTCTCCCTCTCTGGCTATCGAGGAGAGGCAGTCCTTCTCCATATCACAAACATAGAAAATCCCCTCTGCAGGGAGTGCGAGAATGCTCTTGATGCCCAGACCAACCAGCTCTCTCAGCTTGCCGAAATGGATCCCGGCGTGAACATCATAACCCTCAATGTGCGGAAGAATTCCTACTCATTGGATGGGCGAGAACTAGCAGAAGGATGGTGGAATGCCAATATCACCGGGCCCTGGATTGAGGACTTTGACCCGTATCCCCTCACCGGCAAGTACATCGACTACTCAACTTTAGAGGGAGGATTTGCCAATCCCACCCTGATCTTGATCGATAAAGAGGGAAATGTGGCAGGTCTCTACCACGTCTATCAACTGGGCAAGGGGGAGATAGACGGTATCCAGAGTGCTGAGTCGTTGAAAAGCGACCTGGAGAGAATAGAGGCAGGCGAAGCCTCCGGATTTGAGGGAATCGCCTCCCGCCAGGGCATAAACTATCTGGGCATGTTCGCCCTGGGAATTGTCACCTCCCTCTCCCCCTGCTCCATAGCGCTTCTCTTAGCCATGTTCTCTTATGTTATGACCGCCCGCAGGAAGGAGGTGTATCTAAGAAAGACCGTCTCGGCATCAAAAGAGGGTTTTATGATCGGCATAGCCTTCACCCTGGGCATGGCTGCGGTATTTTTCATCGTGGGCTTTTTCCTCTCAGATATTGGCGTTTTCATCCGCCAGGCTCGCTTCTTTGACCTGGCTGCGGGTCTATTGATGATCATCCTGGGGATAAACATCATCAAGCCGATTGGGGAGATCATCGAGCCGGTCCGCTCACGTCTGTCTTTTGGCAGAGGCAACTCCGATGCGATTGTTGGGGAGACGATAGCGGAGAAGAAGGGGATCATGGAGAGGCTGGTCTCAGTCTCCATGAACCTCTTCCGTTACTCGGCATTCATCGGTGCCTTCACTCTAGGGATCTTCTTCGCCCTGGGCTGGGCGCCGTGTGCCGTGTCCCTGGTCTTTCCGGTGCTCATCTGGCTCATCTCCCAGGACGTGACGCCTTTGGGCGGAGCCCTGATGCTCTTTGTCTTCGGGGTAGGCCACGGGGTGCCGGTGATACCCATCGCCACCTTCTCGAAAGCTGTGGGCGGGCAGATCGGAGAGAAGTACATCGCCGCTGGAAAGCACGTCACAAGGATATTCGGTCTGGCGGTCATCGTCATCGGTTTGATCTATGCGGTGAGGTATCTGGGATTCAAGATGTGGTAATGCGGAAATGAACGTGCCCACGGTGAGGAGGCCACCTCCCGCTGGGCTTTTGCATTATCGAAAAGCGGTTTATCACGTTGGACAGCAGAGACGGAATTTTGTTATCTGCCCAAGAGGATAGACAGCGGATCTTCCATCGATCACCGTCCATCTGTCTCAGAGGTGAACTGAAGAAAATATCATAATTAGTTTGATCCCTAATCATTATCGCCTTCTGGGCAGGAGATTTTAATGTATTCGGCTCATGCAGAATTTCGGCAAAAAACTCGCATTCTGCGCCAAAAAGCATTAAAGCGATAAACGAAGAACTGTCCTTGGCATAGGCCGGGATGATTCTCATGATCAATGTATCAATCGATCGAGAGGGCTGCATAAGCTGCGGCCAGTGCTGGGGAGACTGCCCCGATCTCTTCGATGAGAGTGAACAGGATGGCAAAAGTCAAATCGCCAAGAAGTACCGCATCGCCGGGAAGCTGGATGAAGGAGTCGCTTTTGAGGATCAAGAGGAATGCGCAAAGAAGGCGGCAGAGGAGTGTCCCTCTCAGGTGATAGGCGTGAGCCCTCCGGCCATGGGCTTCGATCCGATCTGACCCAATTTTTTTATCATTCCCATTCAGCCTTACAAAATGCTGATTTACCATGACTGCATCTGGATATCAGATGAAATCAGACTCTGCATCCAGTTCGGCAGAAGGGAAGAGGAAGGTCCTGTTTCTTTGCACTCACAACTCCGCCCGCTCCCAGATGGCTGAGGGGCTCCTGCGGGCCACGTATGGCGATCGATATGAGGCCTATAGCGCCGGGGTTGAGGCAACAGCAGTCGACTCCCGCGCTGTGCTGGCCATGAGTGAGATCGGCATCGATATCTCCGGCCAGCGCTCCAAATCCTCCCAGGAATTCCTGGATACGGTCTTTGACCTGGCGGTCACTGTCTGCGACCGGGCCAGACAGGCCTGCCCCATCTGCAGCACAGATATCGAGCTTCCCGCCCGAACTCCTCGTGCGAGAAAGGTTATCCACAGAAGCTTCCTGGATCCGGCGGCGACAAAAGGATCGAAGGAAGAGGAGATGCAGGCATTCAGAAGAGTGAGAGATGAGATGAAGGATTGGATCTCTCAGACCTTTGAGGGATGACGTCAGGACTCTTATTCGTTATAATGCCAGCCAGTTAGCCAGATATCCGACCGCAACCGCTATTGCGATTATGGTGAGCACAAAGGCTGCCAGCATCTTCCTTTTGAATATGGCGGAAAGAAGGGTCAGCTCAGGGATGCTCGCGCCCGCTCCGCCGATGACCAGGGCCAGCACCGCTCCCGTGCTCATCCCTTTCTCTATGAGGGCCAGGCCGATGGGGATCATGGTCTCCGCCCGGATGTAGATGGGGACGCCTATGATTGCCGCCACGGGAACAGCAAAGGGATTTCCCGATCCGGCGATGCTTGATATCAGCTCCGTGGGCACGAATCCATGAATGAAGGCACCAATGCCCGCTCCCAAGAGGAGATAGGGTACGAGCTGGCGGAATAGGCTGAAAGCGAATCTTGCCGAGCGCTGCACTCTCGATTTTGCATCCTCAGCCTGCTCACAGTCGCAGCAGCCTCTCACCGCGGCCACGGATTT
>Ga0116161_1001394_pt1 | contig 24958 bp, 18 predicted proteins | sample AD_JPNAS3_MetaG_FD_89877 | JGI IMG/M metagenome (GOLD analysis project Ga0116161, IMG submission 89877) | Active sludge microbial communities of municipal wastewater-treating anaerobic digesters from Japan - AD_JPNAS3_MetaG | ecosystem: Engineered > Bioreactor > Anaerobic > Digestate | place... | reverse complement strand
TTGGCTGCGTGAGGCGCTTAGGTGGAAAGCCCGCAAGGGCGGAAGCCGATGGGGACGCGGCGGCAAAAAAGCGACTTTAGAAGCTCTTTTTGCCGCCTTGCGTCCCCACGGCTTGTGCCCGCGGACTTGGAACCGGGCGCCGACCCCGAGCGCAGCGAGGGGGCACGCCCTAATAAAAAATAAAATTATTTTTATAGTGATAGAAGATATAAGTTGGGAATAATTGTTGAAAATTTTCAATTTTCGTGTATATAAATAACAGAAAAGATTGCCTACGAAGCAATCCTTTCTATTATTTTCTTGATCCGCGATTCCGGATGGGATCGAACCATCAACCTACTGCTTAGAAGGCAGTTGCTCTATCCATTGAGCTACGGAACCGTTTGGTTCTGTCGGGATAGCAAGATTCGAACTTGCGACCTCCTGCTCCCAAAGCAGGCGCGATAACCGGACTACGCTATATCCCGTGTTTTCAGATTTGCAAAAATACACTTTTTTCGTTTTGAAATATGATTTATTGTTTTTTTTTACAAAAAAATATTCTCGCCTTGTTCTGCATATCGAGAATTACACGAATATTCTCATAGTCATATTGATAAAAGAGAGCTTTCAACTCATCCTGAAATAAATGATAAGTCTCGCAAACGATAGCCCCGCCGTTTTTCAAAATTTTCGTCCCTATTTCTGCAATTTTGTCGTAAAATAAAAGCGGAAATTCGTCAGGAACGAATAGCGCTTGTGGTGGTTCATAGTTTTTTACATTGATGTGCAAAAAATCTTTTTCCGCTTGAGGGACATAGGGCGGATTACTAACAAGCAAGTCAAAATAGTTGTACCAAGTTGTCGGAATAGAATCGCTAAGCATGTCCCACGGTTGAAAACGGATAGTCAGATTATATTTTCGGGCATTCTCTTGGGCAACTTCAAGGGCTTCTTGGGAAATATCGACTGCAAAAACATTTGCTTTTTTAAACTTCATCGCTAAAACTATAGCAATTGCTCCGCTCCCTGTTCCAATATCTAAAATATTTATCTCTTTTTCAGGAGCGAAAATTTTTTCGGACAAAATAAAATCGACCAGCTCTTCCGTCTCTACACGAGGAATTAGAACAGCCGGCGTAACTTTCAATTCTATTCCGTAGAACTCCGTACGTCCTAACAGATATTGAATAGGTTCGCCTGCTTTTAATCTTGAAATATCGTGCAAAATCTCATTATTCGGTTCTACGGTTCGGTTTAAATCCAAATACCATCGGTGCGGTGAAATTTTAAATTTATCCTGAATATAGATATGAAATTGAGCACGGATTTCACTCTTATCGTATAGAGGAGTCAGCGCTTGGTAAAATAATTCTTGAAATTCTTTGAAGTTCATTGTCAAAATTTGAGCAAAATTACGTTTAATTTTAATGTTTTTCTTTATTTCATAAATTATTATGATATTTTTTTTATTTTTGCATACCTAAAGGTATGAAAGTAAAACATATTAAAAACATTGAATATCAATAAATAAAAACGTATTATTATGATAAAAAAAATCACCAATAATGCATTATGGGGAAGGATTACCGTCCTATTCAACCTATTAATTCTTGTAGCATTTATTTTATCCGTGGTAGCTCTTATGGGCTTTGATAAAGAGAACAGAGTCCTTGTAGAAAAGCGACCTGAGTATGAACAAGCAACTATGAAAATGCAAGAGGCTAGACAGCCTTCTAAAGGAGACTCTACACGGGTAGCTTATTATTCTCAAAGATTAGACTCTCTTTCTGCAATGCCTACGCCGAAAGTTGCCGCCGAAACTAAGAACTTAAAAAGTGAAATAAAGAGAGTTTCTGACATATTAGCTAAGGAAATTAAAAATAAAGCAAAAACTGATTCTATAATCAAGGTTACCGAAGCAAACTATATACCTATTAAAACAGATTTTACTGAAATAGAAAAAGCTACTAACGATAAAAAAGCTACTTTCAGTCTTTTACTTTATATTACTTTAACTTTGGTTGTTTTAAAAATTTTATTTTTTGCTATTTGGAACTATCGAAATTCAAAAAATTTACATCAACTTGCCGATTGGATGAAAAATGGCAACGCCCCTTATTGGGCTTTTGTTAGTTGGTTAATTCCGGCTTATAATCTCATTAAACCGTATACCTTTTTCAATGAGCTAATGAATGAATCTATTTATCTTTTAAACGATAAATCTATTTTACCCAAAAAGGAGGTTGACAACCACGAGTTTTACATTGGAATTTGGTGGACATTCTTCCTACTTACTTTCATCATTTCTCCTCTTATTCTCTATTCGACATTTTTTGCCGAAGGTCCTATGTTTTATAAATTTAACCATTTAAGTATTGCTATAGTCAGTGCTTCTATTGGGGGAATATATTTGCTTATTGAGTCGGTGCTTATCTTTCTATATAATAAGTATAACAAATTAATGATGAGTATGTAATATTAATTTATTTGAGGACGTTAAAAAAATAACATTTCTCGAATAATATTTTAATTTTACAAACAATAAAATTCTTCATTTTATCACTCATAATTTTCTCAAGTTTTATTAAAAATAGGGTGTTGAAAATTTACATTAAATAGTGTTTATTTTCAACTATCTATTTTATAACTTTGCCTTTTACATATATTTGTATGCTATGAAATCATTATCTTATTTTTATTTATCAGTTATCATTTTTTCGCTCTCTATTTTCTCGCTTTCCACTTTTGCTCAGCGTCCTATTATTTACGATTCCCCGCAGTATGAATATAGCTTAGCAAAAGAGTTGTTTGAAAAGGAAAAATATGGTTCGGCTCAGGAATATTTCAAACAAGTTTTTGATAATGAGCAAACTCCGCAAGAGATGAAAGTTGCCGCTTACTATCACATCGGCATTTGCGCCTTTTTCCTAAACAATCAAGACGCCGACTTTTATCTCAAAAATTATATTCGCCTTTATCCGGAGCATTTTAATGTTTTAAATGCTTATTTTTATTTGGGGAAATTTTATTTTGACCAAAAGAAGTATAAACAAGTTCTTGAGAATTTCAATCAAATTGATGAACGTTTTGTTCCAGAAAAGTATGTGAAAGAATATCAATTTAAAAAAGGGTATGCCTATTTTGCGACTAAAAGGATAGACGAAGCAAAGCCTCTTTTTAATGAAGTTCGCAAAACCGAGAATGAATATCAAAAAAAGGCTATTTACTACTTAGCTCATATTGCTTATTCAAATGAGCAATACGAAGCTGCAATGGAAGATTTTCTCTTATTGAAAGAGGATAAAAATTATCAGAGTTCCATTCCTTTTTATTTAGCTCAAATCTATTTCTATCAAAAAAAATATGAAGAGGTATTAAAGACCGCGGTTCCTATTCTTGATAAAGCTGATAATAAAACGGAAATGAGTAGAATTATTGCATTATCATACTACAACTTGCAACGGTACTCCGAAGCACTTCCATATTTTGAAAATTATATAAAATCCTCCAGAACAACGCTTGATAGGAATGATAATTTTGCTATTGGTTATAGTTATTATCAAATGAAAAATTATCAAGCAGCCATTAGGTATCTCTCTTTGACGACCTATGAAAAAGATGAAATGTGTCAGAATAGTTTCTATTTAATTGGAGACTGTTATCTCAAGAATGGAGATCCCACTTTTGCAAGTCAAAGTTTTTTTGAGGCTTCAAAATATGATTTTTCGCCTGATATTAAAGAAGATGCTTTATATAACTATGCAAAACTGCAATACGAAACCTCTAATAGTCCTTTCAATACAGCCATTGCGGCATTGGAACAGTACATTCAAGAATACCCGAATTCTTCCCGTAGCGAAGAGGCAATTGCTTATCTATCTCAAATTTATTTAACTACGAAGAATTATCAGGGGGCTATTAATTCTTTGGAAAAATTGCAATCGAAAAGTCCTACTCTTTTGCGAGCATATCAACGCTGCACCCATTTCAGGGCGTTAGAACTCATCAATAACAAAAAATACAATGAAGCTTTAATTCTTATTAATAAATCGACAAAATATCCCATGAATGGGATTATGCATGCCTCCAATCTATATTGGAAAGCGGAAACGGAATATAGAAAAGAGCTTTTCAAGGAGTCGTTTTTCTCTTTCCAGACCTATTATAAAACTACGAACGTTGGCAACGAACCGAACTACCCAATATCATTCTATTCTTTCGGTTATGCAGCTATGAAAATTAATAAGTATAAAGATGCCGAAGGCGCTTTTGAGAAATTTCTCAAGTTTGATATTGCAAAAGAGAATCCTATGTTAGAAGCCGATGCTTCAGCTCGTTTAGGTGATTGCTATTTTATGCAAAAGAACCTCAAAAAAGCTCTGGCAAGTTATGAAAGTTGCGAAAAATTACGACAAGAAAATGTTGATTATGCTATTTATCAACAATCAAAATGTTACGGCTATTTAAACGACGAAAAAAGTAAAATTGTCGCCTTAGAAAAGTTAATCAATCATTATCCAAAATCTTCTTATGTCGATGATGCGGAATATGATTTAGCTTCTTCATATCATGCTCAAAACAATTACACTTACTCTATTTCCGCTTTTAAAACATTTATCGGGAAATATCCTAAAAGTACATACATTAGACAGGCGTACAACAAGTTAGCTCAAGCATATTTAAACTCTCAAGATTTGGAATCATCTATCAAAACTTTCAAGTATGTTTTTGAAAATTTCCCGGGCTCTAACGAAGCAAAAGATGCTTTAGCAAACTTAGAAAATATTTACACCGAACTTGGGACTACGGGTGAGTTTTTTGATTACATAAAAAATAAAGGCAACATTAACATTAGTGTTTCCAAGCAAGATTCCATTTCATACAAAGCCGCAGAGAATAAGTATTTACGAGGTGATTGTGAAAATGCTATCACAGCTTTTGATAGTTATTTACAAGCTTTTCCCGACGGCTTATTCGCCGCTGACGCTCATTTTCAAAAAGCAGAATGTTTATATGGTCTAAACGACTATACAGCCGCCCTTCAAGAATATGAAATCATAATTCAACGCTACAAGACGAAAAATAATGAAACGGCATTGCGAAAAGCAGCGATGATTGTTTTCAACAATAAAGATTATAATAAAGCATTAACCTACTTTACAGCATTCGCCGATATCTCTTCTTCCGTGAACAATAGCATTATTGCTTATACGGGTATCATGCGTTCGTCTTATCAAGTTAACAAATTTGACATAGCCCATAAATCCGCCGAAGTGCTTATCTATAATCTGCCTACTGATGATGAGTTGAAAAACGAGGCACTCTATATTGCCGGAAAATCCTCATATCAATTAGGTGAGTTCAACATTGCAAAACAAAATTTAGCTGTTTTAGCTAAAAAAACAACTAATGATTTAGGTGCCGAAGCCGCCTACTTAACGGCTTTGATAGCTTTCAATCAAAATGATTTAAAGGAGTGCGAAAAAATTATTGGTGAAATATTGGCAGCGAGCTACAGTTCAGACTTTTGGTACGCCAATACTTTCATTTTATATGGCGATTTATATGCCGCTAAGGGAAATTTATTTCAAGCGAAGCACACCTATCAAAGTATCGTAGATAACTATGAAGGTCAAGACCTTGTAAAAATTGCCCAAGAAAAAATTGATAAAATCGTTGAGACGGAGCAACAAAATGAAGCTCCTTCACAAAGTGACGATTTACAGATAATAGAAGAATAGTGATACTTAAAAGAACAAATAGAATGAAAAAATATCTTATTTCCATTATTTCGTTAGTCATTATAAGTATGACTTTAAACGGACAAATTGTTGATACCGCTTATTTCCAACTAAACTACGTCCCCTATTTACAGAATTTTGAAAAAATAAATTCACAAGTTACTATTATTGATACCGTTAAAGAAAAGGTTAAGTTCGATTATTACATTACGCCTCAAACGCTTCCGATTGTTTTCTCTCCTACTCCGATAGCACCTCAAAAGCTGGCGGCGGAACCGATTCAGCGTTTATATCGAAATTTCATAAAAGTTGGGTTCGGCTATCCAATTACGCCGTTAGCCGAATTAGCCATTCACAACGGTTATAACAAATCATTCTCGTATGGACTAAATGTACACCATTTCTCTTCTTGGGCGCCTCCTATCGGCAAAACGATGAAACAGTATCCATATTATCCATTTAGCGATACAAAGACTCATCTTTTTTTGACTAAAATATTTAAAAAACAGACCCTCTACTCTTCTATTGATTATAATCATTTTGCGCGGCGTTACTACGGTTTTAAACTTAATGAAACCGCCGACCCGAACTACTACGGAGGTAAAGAATACGCCGATTCCCTAAAAACACATTTTCATCATTTGAATGCTACAATCGGAGTACGTTCTAACTATACCGTGGAAGAGCGTGCCTTAAAACAAGATGTCCAATTGAATTATAACGGTATCTTTACAAAATACAAAGATATGGAAAATCACATCGGACTTAAATCTTTCTTTGCTTTTGATGAACGCTGGATGAAAATTTCCGGCAGCCAACTCTACAGACTTAATTTGAATTTTGATTACTTCAACAATCAATTTGGCACTAAAAAGGATAGCATTGCTCCTGCCAATACTTTTCTTTTAAATCCTGAAATTCTTGCTCGCTGGACTTTCAATGAGTATCATATTTTAGTCGGGTTAGGAATAGGCTTGGGTGTGCAAGATGAAACGACTCAATTTTTGATTTATCCGTTAGGAGAAGTTAAATTAGGCGTCATTCCCCATATTTTAAGTTTATATGCCGGCGTTGACGGCACGATGGAACTGAACTCATATCAGAAATTGTTGTATGAAAATCCATTTATCAAGTTGCACCTTAATGATTTACAGTTTACTAAAAATTGGATACATTTTTATGGAGGGGTAAAGGGTAATTTAATAAAAAAACTCAACTACAATATCTTTGCTCAATATACGTATGCTGAAAATATGCTCTTTTTCGTACGTGATACCTTATCGGTTATTCCTAACCAGTTTGATGTGGCCTATGACAAGGGAGGTTATTTGAATGTTGGGCTAAATGTAGGTTGGAACGTTGAACGCAATCTAAACTTAGATTTTTATGGTAATTATTGGCTTTACCACCTCACAAAGTTAAAAAAACCATGGTATAAACCGATGCTTGAATTTGGTTTTAAAGGAGAATACTATTTCAAAGAACTCCTCATTTTTAATGCAAATTTCCAATTAGGATTTGGCTACTACGAACAAGTTTTGGACAAAACCGATCCTTCCATTCACACGGCAAAACTTATGAAGCCGATTTTAGACTTTGGCATTGGCACAGAGTGGCTGATTACCAAACAATTTTCGGCTTTTGTTACCATTAATAACATTGGCTGTCAATATTATGCAAAATATAGCGATTATAAAAATATGGGAATTAACGCCCTCATTGGTGTAACCTACTCTTTTGGTGAACAAAATCTAAAACGGAGTAAGAGAAGATAGAATTTTGTATTTCATTGGATAATTACATTAGACAACGCAAATCGAACGTTACTTTTTCGTATCTTTGCGTTGTTTTTTTTGATAATTTATTAATCTATTTTAAAATACAAAATTTATGAAAGTTGGAATTCGCATTGAAGACAAGTACGCAGCGGAACGTAGAGTAGCTATTACTCCGGAACATGCCTCGCGACTAATTAAAAAACATCAGCTTGAAATTCAAGTTTTACCATGTAAAAAACGAATTTTCAAAGACGAAGAGTATATTAATGCCGGTTGCAAATTAGTTGAAAAGCTAACAGAGCCTAAAGTTATTTTTGGAATCAAAGAGATTCCCGAATCTTTTTTTGAAGAAGGGAAAACTTATGCTTTTTTCTCTCACACCATCAAAGGACAGCCTTACAATATGCCTATGCTCAAACAGATGATGAAGATGAAATGCAATCTCATAGACTATGAGCGAGTGGTGGACGATAATAATCTAAGATTAATATTTTTTGGCAAATTCGCCGGTCTCGCCGGTATGATTAATTCACTGTGGGCGTATGGACTTCGACTGTCCGAATTTGGAATTGATTCGCCATTTAAAACATTAAAACAGACTCATAATTATAGTTCCTTAGAAGAAGCCAAAGAAGAAATCAAAAAAGTTGGTGAAAAGATTAAAACTAATGGGCTACCAACTTCGATATCACCTCTTATTATCGGTTTGACAGGTTACGGCAACGTTTCAAAAGGAGCTCAAGAAATTATAGACCTACTACCCGTTAAAGAAATAACTCCTGAAGAGCTTTTAGATTTTCGTTCTAAAACTTACGATAACCGTACTGTTTACAAGGTAATCTTTAAAGAAGAGCATCTTTATAAAACGAAAGACAATTCTCCGTTTATTCTCTCTCATTTCTTCGCTAATCCTGCCGAATATAGTGCAAATTTTGAACAATATATCCCTCATTTAACTATTTTAATGAATTGTATCTATTGGGATAGCAAAGCGGAAAAATTAGTTACTAAGAAGTACTTACAAGAAAATTGGAAGAATCCGAATTTTCATCTTTCCGTCATTGGAGACATCACTTGCGACCCTAACGGTTCTATTGAAGCAACACACGAAGGCACACCTATCGAAAATCCCATTTTCATCTATCACCCTGAAACGCAAAAACCCACGTTTGGGTATAAGGGAGATGGTGTTTTAATTATGGCTGTTGATATTTTGCCGAGTGAACTGCCTCGTGAATCGTCTTATGTTTTTGCTGACGCTTTAGAACCCTTTGTTTACGATATTGTAACTTGCGACTATGGTCAACCCTATGAAAAACTGAAACTGCCAGCCCCTATCAAACGAGCTTTAATTTTACAAAATGGAGAATTAACTCCTGATTATCAATATATTAAAAAGTTTTTATAATTTATTTTATGAAAGAAGAAATTTTAAAATTATGGCCCGAGTTAAATTGGATAAAAGATGAGCTTTTACGAGAAAAAACAGCCAAAACATGGGAATTGGCATTAGAAAAGAGCGTCTTAACCATTGATGACCTTAATAAAATACCTTTTACGCTATTAGCGGGTCCCGACTTAAAAGTTACCTTTATGGACCACAAGCGTTCCGTTGTTCATATTGCTAAGGATGCCGGAGAAAAAATCAACGCAATGTATCATGGGGAACTTCCCGTGAACATGGACGTATTGATTGCCGGTGCCATTCTTTGTGATGTCGGCAAATTATTAGAGTATGAATTGGACGAAAATGGCAATAGCAAACAAGGTGTATACGGAAAGTATCTTCGTCACCCATTTTCCGGTGTTTCGATAGCTGAACAGTGCGGTGTTCCTGCAGACGTTTGCCATATTATTGCTACTCATGCCGGAGAAGGAAATTTAGTAAAACGTACTACGGAAGCTTATATAGTTCATCATGCCGATTTTATGACTTTTGAACCTTTCAAAGATAGGCTGAAAGTATAAAAATTTCATTTTTATCAAAAAAAATCAACTTTAAGATAGAGGTGTAATGGCTAACGAAAATTTCATAGATTACATTAAAATTTTCTGCCATTCCGGTAAGGGAGGTGCGGGCTCGGCACATTTAGCACGAAGTGCCCGTACGCCTAAGGGAGGTCCGGATGGTGGAGATGGCGGAAAAGGTGGAGATGTTATTTTTAAAGGGAATAAAAATCTTTGGACACTTCTACATTTACGATATACAAAACATATTTTTGCCGAAGATGGAGAAAATGGACAACAAAATCAACGGTTCGGGAGACAAGGGAAAAATGCCGTTGTGGAAGTCCCGTTAGGAACTATCATTAAAGAGAGTGAAACCGAGGAAATTATAGGTGAAATATTAGAAGATGGGGAAGAGATAGTTGCTATGCAAGGAGGTCGCGGCGGCTTAGGCAATGTGCATTTTAAAACCGCTACCTTTCAAACCCCACGTTTTGCACAGCCCGGCGAACCCGGCGCTGAAGGTTGGCTTACCCTCGAATTGAAAGTTTTAGCTGACGTTGGACTTGTGGGCATGCCAAACGCAGGAAAATCCACACTCATCTCCGTCATTTCTAACGCAAAACCAAAAATTGCCGACTACCCTTTTACTACCTTAAAACCCAATTTAGGAATGGTCCCCTACCGAGATTATCTATCTTTTGTAGTTGCCGACATTCCCGGAATTATTGAAGGTGCGTCTGAAGGTAAGGGGCTGGGATACAGATTCTTAAGACACATTGAACGCAACTCCATCTTGCTCTTTTTAATTCCGTCCATTTCGGAGAATATAAAAGAGGAGTACAAGATTTTGCTCAATGAATTAAAACAGTATAATCAAGAGTTAATGGATAAGAAAAAAATTCTTGCCATTACAAAATGCGATTTAATTACTGAAAATAAATTAAAAGAGCTTAGGAAAAAGGTTCCCAAAAACATTCCTACTATTTTCATCTCGGCGCACACACAAAAGAATATTGTAGAGCTTAAAGATATGCTTTGGCAAGAGTTAAATAGTTAAAAGGAGAATCATGTTGTACTTTTCTTTTAAAATAGAATATTTGACAACGGTTTCATCTTTTTCAGTACAAAGAATAATTCCCAATGTGGGATTATCATCTTTACTACGTTTCAAGGAATCGAACATTCGCACATACATATCCATTTGACCAATATCGGCATGCGACAATTTTCTTGTTTTCAAATCAATAATTACAAAACATTTAAGTAGATAATTATAAAAAACTAAATCCACATAAAAATGTGAAGATTCTGTGCTTATTCGCATTTGACGGTCAACAAACGAAAATCCTTTGCCAAGTTCAAGCAAAAATTGTTTTAAATTACCAATAAGAGCGGCTTCCAGCAGAGATTCCTTTCCAGTTATATTTTCCGGAACATTAAGAAATTCCGTAACATAAGGATCCTTGATAAAATCAATAGGATTCTGTTTATCTGTTTCAAATTTTAGTGGCTGTTGCGAAGAAAGTAAACGGCGATAATATCCGGTTTTGATATTACGTTCCAGTACTCTCGAACTCCAATTTTGTTCACTTGCTTCTTTGATATAATATTCTCTCTCTGCCTTATTTTTAAGTCGCATTATTTGACGAATATTTGTCCAAGTGAGATTCTCTACGCAGTGCGTAGAGAATTGGTCAAATTCTGGAAATGTTTCATAAAACTGTCTCATATTCCATAAATTAGCTTCAGAAAATCCTTTTCCAAATGTATTAGTTAGATGTCTCGATAAATTGGTGATGAGGTAATCTCCATAATTAGCTTTGCTTTTTCCTTGTAACTCTTGCTCAACAATGCGTTTGCCGATTTGCCAATAAGTTTGAACCATCAGCGTATTTACGACTTTATAAGCTTTGTTTCTTGATTGTTTGAGTAATTCACCTATTTCAGCATAAAAGTTGTTTTCAGTTTCTACAAGTTCCATATTTATATTTCTTAAATTTAATTCATCAGTGTAGTTTTCACGAAGTATCGTCCAAAAGAAAGAGCCAGTTAAATAACGAACAAAGGTACATAATATTTATAATGAAGTAATAGTCTTATGAAAACAATTCTGTTTTTTTTAATTTATTATATTCATTATCACAGCGTGTTTTATAAGTTGAACGTTGAGAATTGGAAACTTTGTCAACTTCTTTTAGGACGAGATATAAGACACAAATTTCCCACTCTCCACTTGCAACTTGCTGAGCGTGAGGGCGCAGCCGTAAAGCCCGCAAGGGCGGAAGCCGCTGGGGACGCGGCGGCAAAAAAGCGAGTTTATGAGCTCTTTTTGCCGCTTTGCGTACCCACGGCTTGCGACCGCGGACTTGCAGGCGGAGACCGACCCCGAGCGAAGCGAGGGGGCACGCCCTAATAAAAAATAAAATCTTATTTCCTTAAAACTCCGCCTACTTCTTTCTCAATTCCTGTAACTATCTTTTGCATAACACGTTGTATTTCATTCTCCGTGAGAGTTTTATCTGAACGCTGCAAAATGATATTCAAGGCGTAAGATTTCTTCCCTTTTTCTATTTTCTCTCCCTCATAAACATCAAAAAGTGTAACATTTTTGACAAGTTTGGAGCCGTAATTATAGACGATTTTTTCTAATTGCTCATAAGAGACCTCACTTCCGACCACCAACGCCAAATCCCTTTTAACAGAGGGATAGGGCGAAATTGCCGCATATTTAACATTATTTTTCAAACTCTCCTCATAAAGCAATTGAACGTCTATCTCGGCATAATAAACGGATTTCTTGATATCAAAATAGTGAAGGATTTCCGTGTTGATACGACCGAGAGTAACTAATTGTTTCTCATCAACTAAATAAGTTAAATTATCTGTGAAACGCTCTGATTTCTCGGTAGTTGTCATTAACTTTTCGACGGGACAATTCACTTTTTTGAGAATATTTAAAACAATATTTTTTAGGTAAAAGAAGTCAAGTTCTTTCGGTTCTTCGTTCCATAAACCTTCATGCGACTTTCCGGTAACAAAAAGTGTAAGGAACTCTTTCTCAAGATATTGCTCTGTAACAGGCAATTTTTTATTTTCAACTACGCGACGATAACTATTTCCAAATTCAAAAAGTCGCAAATTGGTATTTTTATTATTAATATTACGTATTACCGATTCCAAGCCCGAAAACATCATATCTTGTCGTAAGACTTTTAAATCATTACTAAGCGGGTTGAGCAAGGCGACCTCTTGTTCCTTATCAATTTGCTCAAACTTGTCGCTGTAAGCACTTTTCGTTAATGAATTGTTCATCATTTCAAAAAAGCCGCTATTAGCAAGTAGCAAAGCAATTTTTTCTTTAATTTTTCCAATATTGGAAACGGTTGCCAAGCGAATCGGATACGTTAGCTGCTCCGGTATTTCGACATTATTATAGCCATAAATTCGTAAAATCTCTTCCACCAAATCGATAGGACGGGTAACGTCTGTTTTATAAAAAGGAACCGTAACAATCAATAAATCATCACCTTTTGCCTGCACTTCCATTCCAAGCGAAAGCAAAATAGAGGAGATAATTTCCTTATCAATTACTTTGCCAATCACTTGATATACAAACTCATATCTTAAGTTAATTTGAGCATGCCGTAATTGTTTCGGATAAAAATCAATAATATCGGAAGTTTTAACGGCGCCGCCATACTCTTTCATCAAGATTGCTGCACGTTTGATAGCATATAGAGCCATTTCAGGATCGGCTCCACGTTCAAAGCGAAAAGCGGCATCTGTTTTCAATTGGTGTCTTTTCGCCGATTTTCTGATAGAAACAGGGTTAAAGTAAGCACTTTCCAAAAAAATAGAGGTTGTTTGTTCCGTAACACCAAAATGCAAACCGCCGTAAACACCGGCAATACACATTGCTTCATTAGCATTACAAATCATCAAATCTTCTTTATCGAGTTTTATCTCATTCCCGTCAAGAGTTACAAAAGGAGTTCCTGAAGGTAAATTCTTGATTATAACTTTATTGCCTGCTATCTTATCCAAATCAAAAGCATGAAGCGGTTGTCCCGTCTCAAACATCACAAATTGAGTAATATCAACAATATTATTAATCGGACGTATACCTATAGATTTGAGTCTATTTTGCAACCACAAGGGAGATTCCTGAATTTTTAAATTTTCTACGGTCAGACCAATATAACGTGGACAAGCGTCTCTATTCTCTACCTTTATTTCGATTGCTCGTGTCTTAGAATAGGGAGAAAATTCGGAAACAGTCGGCAAATGCAAGGTTGAACATTTAATATCATTTGTTTTTAAAACAGCATAGATATCACGAGCAACGCCATAATGGGACGTGGCATCGCTACGATTAGGCGTTAGCCCGATTTCAAAAATAGTATCGGTTTCCACTTTAAAATAGTCGGCAGCGGAAGTCCCAACTTTTGTTTCATTGGGAAGGACTAAAATTCCTTCGTGCGAGTTTCCAACGCCAATTTCATCTTCTGCACAAATCATTCCTTCGGAAACTGCGCCTCGAATCTTACTTTTTTTGATAGTAAAAGAGCCGTCATCGCTATAAAGAGTCGTACCAATCGTAGCCACGACCACTTTTTGTCCTTTGGCAACATTTGGGGCACCACAAACAATATTCAAAAGATTTTCTTCGCCAATATCAACGGTTGTGAGATGTAGATGGTCTGAATCCTGATGTGGTTCGCAAGTTATAACCTCTCCTACTACCAAACCGCGTAGTCCGCCTTTAATACTTTCAAAAGTTTCGATATTTTCAACTTCTAGTCCGCAATCGGTCAAATAGACTGACAATTCTTGAGGTGTTAAATCAAAACTTAAATATTGTTGTAGCCAATTATAAGATATTTTCATTGGATGAAATTAAAGTCAATTAATTAATAGATAGCAACATACTATATATAAAACAAATTTCTAAAATCTCTTTTAAAAACCTTACAAAAATAATATAAAAAGCGGCATAAAAAGTTAAATTTTGAAAAAAGTATTAGCTTTCGATACTCAAAAAAGAATTTATTTAGGCACTATCGGTCAAATTTTATCCCTATTTTTGCAGAATGAAAAAAAGAGATACTTTCGCTATTTATACACTCGGGTGTAAGTTAAACTTCAGCGAGTCATCGGAAATTTCTCGTCAACTGCAAGAGTTCGGTTTAAAACAGAGCAATAGCCCTGATTATCTTTTAGTTAACAGTTGTGCCGTAACAGCTGTTGCCGAAAAAAAGGGCAGAAATTTAGTATCTAAATTGAGTCGGCAACACCCTGAATCAAAAATTATCATATTGGGGTGTTATAGCGAGTTGTCAGCCGAAGAGGTTGCTAAGTGGAAAAATGTATCGGCTGTTTTTGGAAGTGCAAATAAGATAGATGTTGTTCCCTATTTAGTCAATGGTGCCGAGTCAAAAACGACCTCCTCCTCATTTTTCCCCGCCTACTCATCTCACGACCGCACACGCTCTTTTCTAAAAATTCAAGACGGTTGCGACTATCATTGCAGCTATTGCACCGTAGCTACGGCACGTGGTATAAGCCGTAGCGATACGATGAAACATGTCCTTAAACAATTGGAAGAAATTCACAATCAAGGGATTAAGGAGGTAATTCTAACAGGAGTTAATTTGGGAGATTTCGGTCGAAAAAATGGGTCTTCTTTGTTTGAATTACTACAAGAAATTGAAAAACTTGCGTTAATAGAACGCATTCGCATTTCTTCTATTGAACCTAATTTACTGACTGACGAAATTATTGACCTGACCGCACATTCTAAAATTATCATGCCTCATTTTCATATTCCGTTACAATCGGGTTCTGATAAAATTTTGTCGTTAATGAAACGCAGATATAATAGTACTTTTTTTGCTAATAAAATTCATCAAATCAAAAAGGTAATTCCGCATGCTTGCCTTGCTGTGGATATTATCACCGGTTTTCCTGATGAGCAAGAGAAAGACTTTACGGATAGTTACAACTTTGTCAACAATCTACCAATCAGCTATTTACATGTTTTCACTTATTCAAAACGACCTAATACGCCGGCGGCGTCAATGGAAAACCATATCGCCCCGAGCGTAAAAAAAGAGCGTACTAAAAAACTTCTTTTATTATCAAAAGAAAAAAAAGAGAGTTTTTACAAAGAACATTTAGGTAAAAAACGTTCCGTTCTCATAGAATCCGACCATAAAAAGGGCTGTTTATACGGATTTACGGACAATTATATCAAAATTAAACTTCCCTACGAAGAGCGTTTTATAAATAAAATTTTACCCGTAGAGTTAACAGAAGACAATGTAGTTTTAAATGATTTTTCAACACAAGATTATGAATAGCAACACAACCAAGGTAAATCCTATTATTGAGGCTTCGTGGTTAGAGGCATTGAAAGAGGAATTTGCCGCTCCTTATTTTTTAGAGTTAAAGCAATTTTTACTAGAAGAGAAAAAACATTATGTTGTTTTTCCGCCGGGACGTCTTATTTTTAACGCTTTCAATCTTACACCTTTTGATAAAGTGAAAGTCGTTATACTGGGACAAGACCCTTATCACGATGTCGGACAGGCTCACGGTTTATGTTTTTCAGTAAATGAGGGCACGCCCCACCCCAAATCGCTCGTCAATATTTTTAAAGAGTTACAAAATGACATTGGTTTTACCGTTCCCAAAAGTGGGAACTTAGAAAAATGGGCTAAACAGGGGGTTTTAATGATTAATGCGATATTGACCGTTCGTGCTCATTCGCCGGGTTCGCACAGAAACAAGGGTTGGGAAACTTTCACTGATGCCGTAATACGAAAATTGTCGACCGATAAAAGTGGACTCATTTTCATTTTGTGGGGGGCTTTTGCTCAAGAGAAAAGCGCACTAATCGACACAACAAAACATCGTATATTAAGAGCTGCACACCCCTCTCCATTTTCAGCCCATAAAGGTTTTTTCGGCTGCAAACATTTCTCAAAAACAAACGAAATACTAAGAAAAATGGGGAAAAGTGAAATTGACTGGAGTTTATAAGTTTACTCAGAGCTGTCGTTATAGAGCAAATATTTTTTTCTAAGCAATTCAAATTCCTCTAACTCATCTTGCCACGAAGCCTCAATCTCTTTTTGATTTTTACCGTCTAATATCATTTGACGCACAGTGGAATTTCCCATTAATTTATCAAAAAAGTCGGGACGATTAAAAAAGAGCGATTTATCGGGGTAATTTTGATAAGCTTGGATAAGATAAGAAAGCGTAAAATCATTTTTCAATAAGCTAAGGTTGGAATCCGCAATGGCTGTAAGATTTTCGCCTCTGCACTTTTTCTCAAGATGAGGCGGATTTTCTGCGACTCCTTTAATTGATTTAGGCGTAAAATAGAACTCACCTGCTTTTAGCTCGGGGGCACCATAAATTTGAAAAGGAGTTGACGTACCTCGTCCCACACTAATGACCGTTCCTTCAAACAGACAAAGCGAAGGGTATAGGTTAATTGCTTCGTCTGTTTGTAAATTCGGAGAAGGAGGTATCGGTAGAGAATAGCGTGTTTGGTGTGTATAATTGTCAACAAGCACAAAATAGAGTTGACAAGTATCCTTATTTTTCAACCATTTTTCTCCGTTTATCATTTGTGCGTACTCGGCAATAGTCATTCCATGTACGATAGGGATAGGATGCATACCGACAAAGGAAGTAAATTGAGGTTTTAAAACAGGACCGGCAACGTAATATCCATTTGGATTAGGTCTATCTAAAATCAACAACGGGATTTGGCTCTCGGCGGCGGCTTCCATTAGATAGTGCAAAGTCGAAATATAGGTGTAAAAACGACAACCAACATCTTGAATATCAAATATTAACAAATCAATATTTTGCATTTGTTCTTGTGTCGGTTTTTTATTTTTGCCATATAATGAAACGATTTCTATTCCTGTTTTCCCGTCGCGGGAAGAGTTAATCAAAGCACCTGCTTCGGCATCTCCTCTAAAGCCGTGCTCAGGTGAAAAAATTTTCACAACGTCAATTTCTGTAGCAATCAGTGTATCAATCAAATGGGCTTCCCCTACCATAGATGTTTGGTTAGCACAAACTGCTATGCGTTTTCCTTTTAAAAAGGGGAAATAGAGTTCCGTCTGTTCTGCTCCAACTTTAACTTGAGAGAAAAGAGAAATCGGCAAAAAATAAAAAAGTAGCAGATAGATAAATCTTCTATTCATAAAACTTTTATGGTTATTTGCAAAAGTAAACGAAAAAACTACAAGAAAATAAATTCCCGATTATTTTTTCTTGGTTGATTTCTTAAAAGTTCTTTTCTTATTAGTCGGTGAAGTTGTAGAGATAATTTCTAAACACTCTTCATAAGTTAAATTTTCAGCCACTCTATCCTTGGGAATTTTATAATTATCTTTCCCATTGGTAAGATAAGCACCGTAGCGACCATTCATAACTTTCAGATTAGCATTTTCGGAAAACTCACGTAACACATTTTTGTTATGCCCATTTTCTAATATATCAATAGCTTCTTCCATTGTCAAAGTCGCAGGATTTACTCCTTTAGGAAGCGTAATATTTTTACCGGCATACTTCAGGTAAGGTCCGTACCGTCCGACAATAACAAATATATCTTCCTCTTTATGTTTACCGAGCAATCTTGGGGCACGTTCAATATCAAGTTGTTTTTTCTCTTCAATTAATTCAATGGAACGTTCGAGTGTAATTTCTAAGGGATCTTCCGTTTTAGGGATAGAGATAAAAGAGCCGTCATAACTTAGATAGGGACCAAAGCGACCGATTTTTACAACAATTTCACTTCCATTATACTCTCCTAACGAACGCGGAAGTTTAAAAAGGTCAAGTGCCTCTTCTAATGTAATATATTCAATTGATTGTGTCTTTTTAAGGCGTGCATATCTTGGTTGCCCATCTTCATAGTTCTCACCTATTTGTACCATTGGACCATATTTCCCCAATTTTGCATACACTTTTTCATTACTCTTCGGGTCAACGCCCAAAAAGCGTTCTCCGCTCGCTTTGGGTGAATATGCCAGAGCTTTTTCAACGGAAGGATGAAACTCATCATAAAAATCTGCTATCATTGTTTGCCATTCAACTTCTCCCTCGGCAATATCATCAAATGATTTTTCAACATTAGCGGTAAAATTATAATCCATTATCGTGTCGAAATGCTCTTGTAAATACTCATTAACAACGATACCTACATCTGTTGGAAAGAGTTTATCTTTTTCGTTTCCGAACTTCTCTTTTTTCTCTTCTTCCTTTATAGTATCATCTTTAAGAATTATCTTCTCAATAGTTCGGACACTACCAGGACGGCTCTCTTTAACAACATATTCCCGTTTTAAAATCGTAGAAATTGTCGGTGCATACGTTGAAGGACGCCCGATTCCAAGCTCTTCCATCTTTTTAACCAAACTTGCTTCGGAATAACGACTTGGCGGCTGAGCATATCTTTGTGTTGAAACGATTTCTTTCATAGACATCACATCTCCGGCAGTAAAGGAAGGCAACCAACCTTTAACTTCCTCTTCTTCTTCATCCTTAGACTCAATGTAAACTTTTAAAAATCCGGGAAAAAGAATCTCTTCTCCGGTAGTAACAAACTTCTCGCTACGATTAGAAATTGTCGTATTTATCGTTGTTTTCTCAATTTGAGCATCGCTCATTTGTGACGCGATGGTTCGTTTCCAAATCAAATCATACAATTTTTTGGCAAAGGTATCACCCGGGATTGTATGCTTACTGATAAATGTCGGGCGTATAGCTTCATGAGCTTCTTGCGCTCCTTTTACTTTCGTAGTATATTTACGAACTTTAGAATATTTTTCACCGTACAGTGTAGTTACTTCATCCTTAATCGTATTAATAGCCAATGAAGATAGGTTCACCGAGTCTGTACGCATATACGTAATAAATCCTGCTTCGTAAAGTTGCTGTGCAATGACCATCGTTTTAGAAACTGAAAAACCCAACTTCCTTGAGGCTTCTTGCTGCAAAGTAGATGTCGTGAAAGGAGGAGCGGGAGATCTTTTTCCGGGTGATTTATTAACAGACTCTATTTTAAAAGTTGCTGTTTTACAACTATTTAGAAAATCTACAACCTCTTCTTTCGTCTTGAAGTTTTTATCTAATTCCCCTTCAAGTTCTTTCACCTCTTTATCTTGCGAAATAAAAGAACCTATCGTTCGATAAGAAAAATGTGTAACAAAATTATTAATTTCTCTATCTCTTTCTACTATAAGCCTAACGGCAACGGATTGAACTCTTCCGGCTGACAAGGAAGGTTTTACCTTTCTCCATAAAACGGGTGAAAGTTCAAAGCCGACCAATCTATCCAAAACACGTCTTGCTTGTTGTGCATCAACCAAATTTAGGTCCACTTGACGCGGATTTGCCAACGCATTTTCAATAGCTGTTTTGGTAATTTCATGAAACACAATACGTTTAATTTTCTCTTTCGGAATTTTAGCAGCTTCAATCAGATGCCAAGATATCGCTTCTCCTTCACGGTCGTCGTCAGTTGCAAGCCAAACAACATCCGCCTCTTGAACCATTTTCTTAATATCAGCAATTAACGGCTTCTTATCAGGTAGAATTTCGTACTTCGGTGAAAAACCTTTAGCAATATCAATTCCTATATCTTTCGACGGCAAATCACGAACGTGCCCTTTACTTGATATAACCGCAAACTCCTTCCCGACTAGTTTCTGGATTGTTTTAGCTTTAGCAGGCGACTCAACAATAATCAAATCTTTACTCATATTATAACTTCAAAATATTAAGGTTCTAAATTGAGTGCAAAAGTAATAAAAATTAATCAGTTTGAAAAAAATAGATTTTTTAACCTCATTTTTTTTCCATAATCCTCGTCTTCTAATAGGAAAACAAATTGTTTTTTTTATTATCTTTGCTCATCATTAAAAAACAAATTACTCTACTGATTATGAATGAATTAGAAAACAACATTAACAATAATAACGCATATACAGCTGACAATATACAAGTATTAGAAGGACTTGAAGCCGTAAGAAAAAGACCTGCCATGTATATCGGTGATGTTGCCGAAAGAGGGTTGCATCATTTAGTTTATGAAGTAGTGGACAATTCGATTGATGAAGCCATGGCCGGATATTGTGATCGCATTGAAGTAGTTATCTACCCTGATGATTCAATTTCCGTAAAAGATAACGGACGTGGTATTCCTATCGATTTTCACGAAAAAGAACAGCGTTCGGCACTTGAAGTAGTGCTTACGGTTCTTCATGCGGGAGGTAAATTCAACAAAGATTCTTATAAAGTTTCCGGCGGACTACATGGTGTTGGCGTATCATGTGTCAACGCTCTATCAAAACATTTGATAGCTGAAGTTTTTAAAGATGGGAAACACTATAAACAAGAATTTCAATTCGGAAAACCTCTTGCCCCCGTTCAAGAGATTGGAAAAACCAAAGAGCAAGGGACTAAAATTACGTTTTTCCCTGATGATAGCATATTTATTACAACTACTTATCAGTACGAAATTCTTGCTACAAGGCTTAAAGAGTTAGCTTTTCTAAATAAAAAAATTACTCTTTCAATTACCGACTTGAGAAATGTTGATGATGATGGCAACCCCATTTCAGACACCTTTTACTCGGAAGAAGGACTTAAAGATTTTATTCAATATTTGGACAGAGGACGGGAAAAGATTATGGAAACGCCCATTTATATGGAAGGAGAAAAATCTAATGTTCCTGTAGAAATTGTAATGCAATATAACACCTCTTTCACCGAGAATATTCACTCCTATGTAAATAATATCAACACTATTGAAGGAGGAACGCACCTTACCGGATTTAGACGTGCATTGACCAATACGTTAAAACGTTATGCTACCAATAGCAAGATGCTTGAAAAGTTAGAGAAACAAAAAATTGATATTTCCGGTGATGACTTTCGTGAAGGATTAACAGCGATTATCTCTGTTAAAGTCCAAGAGCCCCAATTTGAAGGTCAAACAAAAACAAAATTGGGGAATAGTGAAGTGGAGGGTATTGTAAGTCAATTGGCGAGTGAAATGTTATCTTTTTATTTAGAAGAAAATCCTAAAGATGCCCGCGAGATTGTCAATAAAGTAATTCTTGCTGCCACGGCACGGCACGCCGCACGCCGCGCCCGCGAACTTGTACAACGTAAAGGGGTATTTAACAGTGGCGGGCTACCCGGAAAATTGGCGGATTGCTCCTCTAAAAATGCCGAAGAGTGCGAACTGTACTTAGTGGAAGGAGATTCAGCAGGCGGTACGGCTAAACAAGGTCGGGACAGCAGATATCAAGCTATCTTACCCCTTCGCGGAAAAATTTTGAACGTCGAAAAAGCTATGCAACATCGCGTCTTGGAAAGCGAAGAAATTAAAAATATCTATACGGCTCTCGGCGTAACAATTGGTACCGAAGAAGATAGCAAAGCTCTGAATATAGATAAATTGCGTTACCATAAGATTATTATTATGACTGACGCTGACGTGGACGGAAGTCACATTGCAACCTTAATTCTGACTTTCTTTTTCAGACACATGAAAGAATTAATAGAAAAAGGATATATTTATATTGCAACTCCACCCCTCTATCTGATTAAAAAAGGAAAAGATGAACGCTACGCATGGAGCGAAAAAGAACGACAAGAAATTGTTAATGAGTTAACCCAAAACGGTAGCAACGAAGCAGGATTACACGTACAACGCTACAAGGGGTTAGGTGAGATGAATGATGAACAACTATGGTCAACGACTATGGACCCGAAACAACGCACCTTACGCCAAATCACCATTGACAATGCAACCGAAGCCGATAGAGTTTTCTCTATGCTAATGGGCGATGAAGTGCCTCCTCGCCGCGAATTTATTGAAAAACATGCAAAATATGCAAATGTTGACATTTAGTTCACTTTTTCATTTTACACAATAAAAAACATTTTTTCATTACTAACATTTCACCGCACTTAAATTATAACATTTTATATATTTTTGCAACAAGAAAAAAATTATAACAATGGGAAGAGCCTTTGAATATAGAAAAGCAAGAAAATTTAAACGATGGGGAAACATGGCTAAAGTTTTCACCCGTTTAGGAAAAGAGATTACGATGGCAGCTAAAACCGGCGGTCCCGACCCTGCACTAAATTCAAAATTACGCCTTTTAATGCAAAATGCACGAACGGAAAATATGCCTAAAGAGAATGTGGAACGTGCAATCAAAAGAGCTTTTGAAAAAGATACTACCGATTATAAAGAAGTAGTATACGAAGGATACGGTCCTCACGGTGTGGCTATCGTTATTGAAGCTGCCACCGATAATACACAACGAACCGTAGCAAATATTAGAAGCTATTTCAACAAATATGGAGGGAGCCTCGGCACTTCCGGTATGCTCGACTTTATTTTCGATAGAAAATGTAGCTTTACCGTTAAAGAAAAAGAAAATTTAGACCTCGAAAATCTTGAACTTGAATTAATCGACTACGGCGTTGAAGAAGTTTTTGAAGATAATGACGAAATTGTAATCTTTGCAGACTTCCAAAATTTTGGCGCTATTCAAAAATATTTAGAACAAAATGATTTTGATATACTAAATTTTAAATTTGAACGTATTCCTAATGATGTGAAAAATATTCCCGAAGATGAAAGAGAGGAAATTGACAAATTACTCGAAAAAATCGAAGAAGACGAAGATGTTACAAATGTGTTTCATAATATGGAATAAAAAATGATTAATCGCGAATAATCTATAAATTTTGTAGTTATGTATTGTTATAAATTTAGAGTTTTTTTTGACGAAATCGAAGATTTTGTTAGAGATATTGAAATCTCATCAACCGACAATTTTGAATCTTTTCATCAAATACTATATTCATCTATTGGGCTACAAGGCAATGAATTAGCTTCCTTTTCCATTTGCGACACAAAATGGAACAAACAAAAAGAGATAATGCTCATTGATATGGGAGACGAAGAAACAGAAATAAGTGAACCCGCCATTTATGAAGAAAATGACATTTATACTACAAAATCAAACCTCCCGAAATTTGTGATGAAAGATGCCATCCTAAAAGATTTTATTGATAATCCTCATCAATATATTATTTACGAATACGACTTCATGTATCCTAAAATTTTCTTTATTGAATTGCTAAAAACGTTCAAAGTAGAAAACGCCATAGACTTACCACGTTGCACCTATAAAGAAAAGGAGTTACCCAAAGAGGAAAAACGAGTGCACCATCCTATGCCGGAAGAGTTGAATAAAGACGATTTTGGTAACTTAGATTTTAATGACGAAGACGATGAGTATGATGACGGATTTGATGATGAAGATTTTTTAGACTTAGAAGATTTTGATGAAATTAAAGACCTTTAATAAACCAACTTTAATCGTTATTGCAGGAGCAACCGCCGTTGGGAAAACAAAATTTTGTTTAAATCTAGCTAAGAAATACCAAACATCTATTATCTCCGCCGATTCCCGACAGTTTTATCGAGAATTAAAAATTGGTACAGCTGCACCTACGGAGCAAGAACTGCAAACAGTTCCGCACTATTTTATCGCACACCTTTCTATTCACGATTATTACAGTACTTCACGTTTTGAACAAGATGTCCTACAACTTCTTCCCTCTCTTTTTCAGCAAAATCAGGTCGTTATTATGACCGGAGGGAGTGGACTCTATCTGGATACCGTTTGCCATGGCATTGATGAACTCCCCGACCCTGACCCGGAAATTCGTCAATACGTTATCGCTCTTTACGAAAAAAAGGGAATTGAAGAACTCCGAAAACAACTCAGAATTTTAGATTACGACTATTATCAAAAAGTTGACATCGCCAATTACAAAAGATTAATGCGGGCAATCGAAGTTTCCCTGCAAACAGGCATGCCATATTCTAAGTTTTTGCAACAAAAACGCAAGAAAAGAGATTTTGAAATAGAAAAATATTGCCTCGTGCGTCCGCGGGAAATCCTTTTTGAACGCATAAATCGGCGTGTTGATGAAATGATGGAAAATAACTTATTACAAGAAGCTAAACAATTACACCCATATAAAAAATTAAATGCCTTAAACACAGTTGGTTACAAAGAGCTTTTCCAATATATCGAAGGACAAATTACCCTTGAAGAGGCTATCAATAATATCAAAGTTAACACTCGCCGATACGCTAAACGACAATTAAATTGGTTTAAACGAGACCCCAATTATCAATATATTGATCTCGCCGCAAACGAGTTCTAACCTGCCCCCTTTTCGCAAATATAAATCTTTAATTTTCAGGCTGTTATATTTTTATTTTAATATATTTACCGCAAGAAAAGGCACAGTCAGGAAAATTACGAAATCTTGCGTATTTATATTTTTTAAATTTTGATTTTTAATTTTAATTAGGGCGTGTCCCCTCGCTACGCTCGGGGTCGGCGCCCGGTTCCAAGTCCGCGGGCACAAGCCGTGGGG
>Ga0116161_1001384_pt1 | contig 25063 bp, 15 predicted proteins | sample AD_JPNAS3_MetaG_FD_89877 | JGI IMG/M metagenome (GOLD analysis project Ga0116161, IMG submission 89877) | Active sludge microbial communities of municipal wastewater-treating anaerobic digesters from Japan - AD_JPNAS3_MetaG | ecosystem: Engineered > Bioreactor > Anaerobic > Digestate | place... | reverse complement strand
GCGGGTCAGCGGAAGACGTGATCCGCCCACTCGTAGTCTTCCGAGTAGGGTTCGTTCAACAGGGTTTCGATCATGAACTTCAGGGTGCGCCGGCTGTCGAAGAGCTGATGATAACGTGCCCGGCCCGCGGCGGCGACGGCCTGCCGTTCGTCGTCATGCTCCTGGTAGTAGAGGATTTTTTCGCACAGGTCGCCGTGCTCATGGAAGAAGACCGCCTCGCGTTCGCTGAAGAAGCGCTGCATGCCGCCCCGGTCGCTGAGAAAGGTCAGGATGCCGTTGCCCATCAGGTGCGCGATGCGGTCTGAGGAGTAGAGCGGCCACTCCTCCCGGCGGTTCAGGTTAAGGGCCATTTTACTTTTGGCGAGGGTCTCTTCGTAACGGGCACCCCAGACCGGCGGGTAACCGAACATGCCGTAGATACCGAACCGCAGTTTTCCGGACAGGTCACGCTCCAGAAGACGCAGGAACGCGTTGCGGTCATCCCCGGCGATCTCCTTGCCGCAGAAGAGCAGGTCATGCCGGAACGTCTGTTTTTGCGAGTTGTCGCAAATCTCCATGGCGGGATCGGAGGGGTTGGGCATGTAGGCCACAACGTTTTTGCCGGTACAGAACGCTTTAAGCGCCTCGCCGCCGGTGGTGACGAAAATCGCGTCGGTGACCGGCATCCGCTCGCGGATCTGCTGGATATGCCAATCCATCCAGATGGGGTCGATGTTGAAATGCGCCATGCGGATGGAGGGCAGGGCCGCACGGATCGCCTCCAGGGACCGGTTACGGATGTAGTCGCAATGGCCGATGAAGAGGATGTCCGGTTTGAAGTTCAGGGCGGTCTGGATGAGCTTTCGGTTTGCCAGGCGCGCGCCGATGCTGCGGATGCCAAGCGGCGCAAGGAAGCGGGCGACGTCACGGTCGCTGAATTCGGCCAGCCGGTGGTTGTCGCGGATGGCGGCGCAGACCAGCTTACGACCCGGCCCCATTTTAAGGTTGCCGTACTGTCGGATCTGCATGTTGTCGACCATCAGGATACGCATCGGGGCTCCTTGGTGTGGGGGTTACGTCACATCCGGTCGGCGGTGGCGCGCGAGAGATAAGCGCCGGTGGCGGTGTCCACGAGGATCGTCTCGCCCGCCTCCAGATACTCGGGCACCTGCACCACCAGGCCGGTATCACAGGTGGCGGGTTTGCTGCGTGAGGTGACGGACGCGCCCTTCATCACCGGGTCACAGGCGGCGATGCGCAGCGCGACCTTCTGCGGCAGCTCGACGGTGAGCACCTTGCCTTCGGATACCAGGGCAAAGAGCCCTTCCATCTCCTCGATTAGAAAGGGGATCTGTTCTTCGATGAGGTCCTGCGACAGGGAGAACTGGGAGAAGTCTTCGGCGTCCATGAAGGTATAGAGGTCGCCTTCACGGTAGAGGTACTGCACGGCACGACGCTCGAAATCGATCTCGTCGAACGGCTCCTCGCCTTTGCAGGAGACATCCTGTTTTGTTTTGGTGACAAGGTTGCGGAATCGGAACCGGTAAATCGAGGCGGCGCCGCGGGCGCTGGGAGTGGAGACCTTCAGGTCTTCGACAACGTGGGGCAGGCCGTTGATCCCGACGAGGCTGCCTTTTCTCAGGTCACAAGCTTTGGCCATAAGCCTTTTCTCCGAAAAGGAAAAAAGTATAGCGTGTTGGGTTCGGCCTGTCGAGCGCGGGAAATCCGCGCTTTTCGCGTGTAACGGAAAACGCTATCCTTTCCTTTTCCCCAACGCGGGAACGTAAGGAGGGGCATGCGGAAGACCGGGGCGAATCGGGTGATCGTGATTACCGGCGAAGGCAAGGGCAAGACCACGGCCGCGCTGGGCTTGGTGCTGCGTGCGGTGGGCCACGGGCTGGGCGTGTGCGTCCTGCACTTCATCAAAAACCGCCGGGACACCGGGGAGGCGCGGGCCCTGGCCGGATTGCCGGGGGTGGAGGCGCACCAATGCGGGCGGGGGTTCGTCCGGGAACGGTCGGGTCCTGTCTTCGAGGCGCACGCGCGCGCCGCGCACGCGGGATTACGGCTCGCCGCCGCCAAGTTGCGCGATCCCGCATTCGGGATGGTGGTGCTCGATGAGATCTGCGGGGCGGTCGCGCTCGGCCTGCTGCCGGTTGAGGCGGTCTGTGCGGCGGTGGCCGGAGCGGCGCCCGGAACGATCATTGTGCTGACCGGGCGCGACGCCGCGCCGGAGTTGGTGGAACTGGCGGACACGGTCAGCGGGATCACCTGTGTCCGGCACGGTCTGGAGGCGGGATGGCCCGCCCAGGCCGGCGTGGAGTTCTGAGCCGCGGCACGGGCGTCACGCCCGTGAAAAGCATGGGCAAAGATGCCCATGCCGCGCATGCAGGGCCAGAAACGCATAAACCTCGCGCATCCCTGCCGCTGACCGAATGCGAAAAACTTTTTCGCGCGGATTGACAGGAGGGCCTCCTTTGGGTAATCTAAACGAGTTTTCTTTTTTTCCGGGACTCGGTTCCGGGACAAGGGAAAACAGACATTGGCAAGGTTAAAGGGACTCCAGCACGATGGCCTTAAAGCCCCCTTGGGGCTGGCGGGCAATTGGGCAAGGGGTTCTTTGCCCCCTTTGGGGGGTTGGGGACGAGGCCAACATAGCTCAGTCGGTAGAGCACTTCCTTGGTAAGGAAGAGGTCGTCAGTTCGATTCTGATTGTTGGCTCCAGCTTTGGCGATGGATTTTTTTGTCAACTCTCACAGGAGAAAACCAAAATGGCGAAAGAGACATTTGTCCGCGAAAAGCCGCACGTCAACGTCGGCACGATCGGGCACGTTGACCACGGCAAAACAACGCTGACGGCGGCGATCACCAACGTTCAGGCCCTCAAGGGCTACAACGCCCCGATCAGCTATGACCAGGTTGCCAAGGCCTCCGAGTCGGCGGGCCGGCGCGACCCCACCAAGATTCTGACGATTGCCACCTCGCACGTCGAGTACGGCACCGAGAATCGTCACTACGCCCACGTCGACTGCCCCGGGCATGCCGACTATGTCAAAAACATGATCACCGGCGCGGCGCAGATGGACGGCGCGATCGTGGTCGTGAGCGCGGCGGACGGGCCGATGCCGCAGACCCGCGAGCACATCCTGCTCGCCCGTCAGGTCGGTGTGCCCGCGATCGTGGTCTTCCTGAACAAGGTGGACCTGGTGGACGATCCCGAGTTGCTGGATCTCGTCGAGATGGAGATCCGCGAGTTGCTTTCGAAGTACGAGTTCCCCGGCGATGACATTCCGGTCGTGCGCGGTTCCGCCCTGCCGGCGACCAAGGCCACGAGCGTGGATGACCCCGCCTGCGAGTGCATCACCAAGCTGATGGATGCGCTGGACAGCTATATTCCGGAGCCGGAGCGCGTGTTGGACAAGCCCTTCCTGATGCCGATTGAAGACGTGTTCTCGATCGAAGGCCGCGGCACCGTGGTGACCGGGCGTGTCGAGCGCGGCGTGGTTAAAGTCGGCGACGAAATCGAGATCATCGGCCTCCGTCCGACTGCCAAGACCACCTGCACGGGCGTGGAGATGTTCCGTAAGCTGCTCGATCAAGGCCAGGCCGGCGACAACATCGGCTGTCTGCTGCGCGGCACGAAGAAAGAGGAGGTCGAGCGCGGCCAGGTTTTGGCTAAGCCGGGCTCCATCACCCCGCACACCGAGTTCAGCGGCGAGGTGTACGTCCTCAGCAAGGAAGAGGGCGGCCGCCATACCCCGTTCTTCAAGGGATACCGTCCGCAGTTCTACATCCGCACGACCGACGTGACGGGAGACATCACGCTCCCCGAGGGTGTGGAGATGGTCATGCCGGGCGACAACATCTCGATCGCCGTGAAGCTGATCTCGCCGGTCGCGCTGGAGGACAAGATGCGTTTCGCCATCCGTGAGGGTGGGCGCACGGTCGGAGCCGGCACGGTTTCCAAAGTGGTGAAGTGAGCACGAGAATTCCTGTGAGCGTGCCCGTCCGGGGCGTTACGGCGTCCCGGATGCGGCACGGGTTCCTTTACAGGGAGTGAGGCGGATATGCCCAGAGAACTAGCGATTTTGGCCTGTACCGAGTGCAAGCGGCGCAACTACACGACGACGCGCAACAAGCGGACGATGACCAATCGTCTGGAGATCAAGAAGTATTGCCCGCACGATCGGAAGCGCACGTTGCACCGGGAAACGAAGTAGTTCAACCATACGTTAGGCCAGTAGCTCAATTGGTAGAGTACCGGTCTCCAAAACCGGGTGTTGGGGGTTCGAGTCCCTCCTGGCCTGCCATGTACCGCTGCGGCAGAGGACGCGGTCCAGCTGAAAAAAGCTGCGGGGTTTTGTGTCCTGAAGGAAGGCGGATTGAACGAGGTTCCTGAAACATGAGTAAGGTGAAAGAGAGCATCCGGAGTTTTGTCGCGTATCTCGGCGAAGTCGGGGTCGAGTTCAAAAAGATCACGTGGCCTGATCGTCAGGAGCTGGTGGACTCAACCGTCGTGGTGCTCGTGTTCATCGTGATTCTGGCCGTGGTCGTGCTGTGCTGTGACAAGACGATCCTGTTTTTCCTGCAGCTCATCCACGCATAATCTGGAGGGGGCCATGACGAAGCAATGGTTTGTGCTGCACACGCTGACCGGCCAGGAGCAGAAGGTCAAACGGTCGATCGAGGCACGTGTGCGGATCGAAGAGATGGGGGAGTATATCGGCGAGGTGAAGATCCCCACCGAGAAAGTTTCCGAGGTGAAGAACGGGGTGAAGAAGACCGTGACGCGCAAGTTCTTCCCCGGATATGTGCTGATTAATCTGGCGCTGTATGATGAGGCGCGCAATGTGATCGAGCCCACCTGGCGGTTTCTTAAGGAGACGGGGGGGGTGATCGGGTTCATCGGCGGTTCGCGTCCGTTGCCGCTCTCCCCGGATGAGGTGGACTCCATTGTCAATCAGGCGGCGGAGAAGAAGGAAAAGGTTGTGCCCAAGGTTCAGTTCGAGCCGGGCGAGGAGGTTAAGATCACCGACGGGCCGTTCATGAGTTTTAGCGGCACGGTCGATGAGGTGGATCCTGACCGGGGCAAGCTGAAGGTCTCTGTGGCGATCTTCGGGCGTACGGCTCCGGTCGAGCTGGAATACTGGCAGGTCGAGCGCGCGGTCAGCGACCGCGCGTAAGGCGGCTTGCGGGAACCGGCGCGCGCGGCGCGCCGGCGGCTCGTCAACTGCGGCCCGTTCGCACCGGTGGGGATGCCGGGAGGGCCGCGACAGACACGAAACAGGGTAAGTATGGCAAAGAAAATCACGGGTACCGTGAAACTGCAGATTCCCGCAGGCGCGGCGAATCCCGCACCGCCGGTGGGCCCCGCGTTGGGTTCCCAAGGCATCAACATCATGGCGTTCTGCAAAGAGTTCAACGCCAAAACCCAGGACAAGGCCGGCCTGATCATCCCGGTGGTGATCACGGTGTATGCCGACCGCAGTTTTTCTCTGGTGTTCAAGAGTCCCCCGGCATCCGTGCTGCTCAAGAAGGAGGCGGGTCTGGCCAAAGGTTCGGGCGTGCCCAACCGCGACAAGGTCGGGAAGGTGACGCGCGAGCAGGTCCGCAAGATCGCGGCCTTGAAAAAGGCGGATCTGAACGCCTCCAGCGAGGAGGCGGCGATGCGGATGATCGAAGGCACCGCGCGGAACATGGGCATTGAGGTAGTGGACTGAGAAGGGGGGACGCGAAACATGGCCAAACATGGTAAACGGTATGTCGATGCCCTGAAAAAAGCCCCCCAGGGGCCGGTGAGTCTGGAGGAGGCGGTGGCCTTCGTCAAGGCGAACCCGGGTGCGAAATTTGATGAGACGGTGGAAGTCGCGATGCGCTTGGGCGTGGATATCCGGAAGTCGGATCAGACGGTCCGCGGCACGGTGACGCTGCCGCACGGTTCAGGCAAAAAGGTCCGCGTGGTCGTTTTCGCCGCGGGCAATCACGCTGATGAGGCGAAGGCCGCAGGTGCGGACGAGGTCGGCTACGAGGATCTGATCGAGAAGGTCAAGAACGGCTGGACGGACTTCGATGTGGCGATCGCCACGACGGACGCCATGAAAGAGGTGCGTAAGATCGCCCGCGTGCTGGGCCCGCGCGGCCTGATGCCCAACCCGAAGACCGGCACGGTGACGGACGATACCGCGGCGGCCGTGAAGGCGGCCAAAGGCGGCAAGGTCGATTTCCGCATGGACCGCACCGGGAACGTTTGCGTGCTTTGCGGCAAGCGCAGTTTTGACGCTGAGAAGCTGGTTGAGAACATCAAGGCGGTGGTGGATGCGGTCCGGGCCGAACGTCCGGCAGGCGCCAAAGGCACCTTCATCCGGTCACTGACGGTAAGCGCCACCATGGGCGTGGGCGTGCGTGTGCTGGTCAAGGAAGCCGCGGAATAAGGAGGCGGAAGCATGAGAACCGAAAAAGTTTCCATTCTGAACGAGGTGATCGAGCGTGTCAAAGACTCGGATTTCTGCTTCGTTCTGAATTATGGCGGGCTGAGCGTGGCGCAGTTGACTGCGTTGCGCAAGGAGCTGGCGAAACACGACGCGCGCGCGATGGTGGTGAAAAACACCTATCTGGGCCGCGTCGCGAAAGAGCAGGGGTGGGCGGATGTTTCCGGCATGTTGACCGGCCCGACCGCGATCATCACGGGACGGGGCGATGTGGCCGAGGTGGCCAAGGCGCTCGTCGAGTTCGTGAAGAAAAACGACAAGGCGGCGATCAAAGGTGCGAACCTCGATGCCGCCATGCTGTCGGCCGCGGATGTGGAGGCGCTTTCCAAACTGCCGTCGAAGGATGCGATGCGCGGCATATTGCTGGGCACCCTCCAGGCTCCGGCCACCAGCCTTGTGCGCGTGCTCAACGCGCCGCTGCTTAACGTCCTGTATGCCCTCAAGGCATATGAGGAGAAGAAGAACGGATCTGCGGCATAAACCGTGTCGTAAAAACCGCGGGATGGGAGGGCGGCGGGTGCCGGCTCTCCCGGGTGCGGATACGGGCCCTGCCGCTTGTGAAGCGGTGATGCCCGCGGGAACCCCGCACGCGGCAGAACGCGTGCGGTTGCACAAAAAAAAGGAATACAACCATGACGAACGAAGAAGTGATTGATTTTCTGAGTAACCTCTCGGTGCTCGAAATCTCGAAACTGGTCAAGGCGCTGGAAGAGAAGTGGGGCGTGACCGCTGCCGCGCCGGTGGCCGTTGCTGCGGCACCTGCCGCGGCCGCCGCTCCGGTGGAAGAGAAGACCGAGTTTGATGTGGTGCTGGTTGAGGCCGGCGCGAACAAGATCAGCGTGATCAAAGAGGTGCGCGCCATCACGGGCCTTGGGTTGAAGGACGCCAAGGACTTGGTCGAGGCCGCCCCGAAACCGGTCAAGGAGGGTGTGGCCAAGGAAGAGGCCGCCAAGCTGAAGGAACAGCTTGAGAAGGCCGGCGCCAAGGTCGAGGTGAAGTAACCGCTTCGTCGCCACCGCTTAACGAACGGGGCCGTCCGCATGATGACCCGGACGGTCCCGTTTCCCGGCGACCGGCCTCTGCGCCGCGAACCGGGGAATGCCCGTACCGTCATCAAACCGCAACGTTGCTTGAATTGAGAAGAAACGCACCTGAATCTGCCTGAATCGCGTGCAGCGCAACCGAAGTGTGAATCAGTTAATCAAGTGGCTGCTTACCACACTTCCATTCATAACCGGTTGCCATCCGTCACCGGCAGGCATCTCAGCGGGCGGGCGGATTTTCCGCCGTGCGGATCTCGATCCGGCGACGCGCTTATTCATATCCAACCTTCGAGGTAGGCAATGGTTGACCGTAAAGTCTTTGGCAAGCTGAAACCCGTCATGCAGCCGCCGGATCTGATCGCAATTCAGACCGGGCCGTATCAGGACTTCCTGCAACGGGATGTCGCGCCTCTCAAACGCGAGAACAAGGGGCTTCAGGCCATTTTCCATGAGGTGTTCCCGATCGACAGTTTCGACGGGCGGTACACGCTTGATTTCGTCAAATACGACTTGGGTGAGCCGAAGATGGATGCGCTCACGGCTTTGGTCGAGGGCAACACCTACGCCGCGCCGCTGCACGCGACCTTCCGTCTCAAGGACGGCGACGAGATTCGCGAAGAGGATGTCTACATGGGCGAGATCCCGCTCATGACGCGCGATGGCGCATTCGTCATCAATGGTGCCGAGCGTGTGATCGTCTCGCAGTTGCACCGTTCTCCCGGGATCTGCTCCGAGCGTACGCAGCATCCCAATGGGCAGACCCTCTATTCCGTGCGGATCATCCCCGACCGCGGCTCCTGGATCGAGATCCAGTTCGATTCGAGTGACCTGATGTGGGTCTATATGGACCGCCGCCGCCGCCGCCGCAAGTTTTTCGTGACCACCTTCCTCCGTACCCTCGGCTACGGGACGGACGAGGATATCCTGAAACTTTTCTACACCTTTACGAGCCTGCCGGTGAACAAGGAGTTCACGGATGAGGAGCTCGAAGTGCTGGTCATGAAGGATGACCTGATCGATGTCGAATCCCAGGCCGTGCTGGCAAGGCGTTACGACCCGATCACCCCGGCGCTGCTCGAACAGATCGGGAAGGCGGGTTTCAGCAAAATCGAGGTGGTCGATGTCTCGTTCGACGGCGGCGTGCTGATCAAGACGTTGCGCGAGGATGCCAAGGCGAACATCTATTCCGAAGAGGACGCCCTCAAGGACATCTACAAGCGGCTGCGCCCCGGCGATCCGGCCACGGCGTCCAACGCCAAAGCCCTGCTCAAGCGCCTCTTTTTCGAGCCCCGCCGGTATGACCTCGGCAAGGTCGGGCGGCACAAGATCAACCAGCGCCTCGGGCTGTCCGGCAAGGTTCCCGACACCTTGCGCACACTGGATGAGAGCGGCGTGGACGTGGTTGAGGCGGTCCGGCTCCTGCTGAAGATCTACACCGGGGAAGAAACGGTGGATGATATCGACCATCTGGGCAGCCGCCGCGTCCGTACGGCCGGCGAGTTGCTGGAGAACCAGTGCCGCGTGGGTCTGGCCCGCACAGAGCGGCTGATCCGCGAGCGCATGACGCTCTTCGATCCCGCCAGCGGGGTGCTGGCGCCGGCCCGTCTGGTGAACAGCAAATCGCTCTCGGCCGTGGTTCAGGATTTCTTCGGACGCAGCCAGTTGAGCCAGTTCATGGACCAGACCAATCCGTTGAGCGGCCTGGCCCACAAGCGCCGCCTCTCGGCCCTCGGCCCGGGGGGTCTCAGCCGCGAGCGCGCCGGGTTCGATGTCCGCGACGTGCACGCGTCCCACTATGGGCGCATCTGCCCGATCGAGACGCCGGAAGGGCCGAACATCGGTCTGATCTCTTCGCTGTGCATCTACTCGAAGATCAACGAGTACGGGTTTATCGAGAGCCCTTATCGCGTGGTCCGTAACGGCAAGGTCACGAAGGAGGTGCAGTACCTCTCCGCGGACAAGGAAGAGGAGTTCGTTATCGCGCAGGCCAATTCGGAGTTGAAGTCCGATGGCTCGTTTGTGTCGCAGCGTGTGACGTGCCGCTACAAGACGGAGTTTGTGGTGGTGGACCGCTCCAGCGTGCAGTACATGGATGTGTCGCCCATGCAGGTGATTTCGATCGCCGCGGGCCTGATTCCCTTTCTGGAGCATGATGACGCGAACCGTGCGCTGATGGGTGCCAACATGATGCGTCAGGCCGTGCCGCTGTTGCAGTCGGAAAGCCCCTTTGTGGCCACCGGCCTCGAGGCGCGCGCGGCTTCGGATTCGTGCGTGACGGTGTTGGCAACGGAAGACGGTGTGGTGGCATACGCCTCGGCCACGGAGATCATCGTGACGCCGGACGGCAAGATGCCGCCCAAAACCAAGAAGGGCGAAGCCATCAAAGAGGCGGGCCGTTATTCGCTGCAAAAGTTCCGCCGCTGCAACGCCGGAACCTGCTTCAACCAGAAGCCGGTCGTCGAGGTCGGGCAGAAAATCCGGAAAGGCGATGTCTTGGCCGATGGTCCCGCGACGTATGGCGGCGAACTGGCCTTGGGCAAGAATCTTCTGGTGGCCTTCATGCCGTGGACCGGTTACAACTTTGAAGACGCCATCTTGGTGAGCGAGCGGATCGTCCGCGAGGATATCTTCACCTCGATCCATATCCAGGAGTTCGAGGTGGGCGCGCGCGATACCAAACTCGGCCCTGAGGAGATCACCCGCGACATCCCGAATGTGGGGGAGGAGGCGCTCAAGAACCTCGGTCCCGATGGGGTGGTGCGAATCGGTGCGGAGGTGCGGCCCGGGGATATCCTCGTCGGCAAAATCACGCCCAAGAGCGAAACCGAGCTGGCGCCGGAAGAGCGCCTGCTGCGCGCGATTTTCGGCGAAAAGGCGGCGGATGTGCGTGACACGTCCCTGACCGTCCCGAGCGGGGTCTACGGCATCGTGATGGATGTCAAGGTCACCTCGCAGCAGGATGCGCACCGCCCCTTCCTCTCGTTGACGGCGTCGTCGGAAGAGAAGAGGGAGGTCCGCGATATCGAGGAAGAGCGCAAAAAGAAGCAGGCCGCGCTGGAGGAGGAGCTGACCACCGCGCTGAGCAACATCCTGTTGGGCGAGAAAATCCCGCTGGACGTGCTGGATGTCGAGAACGGCGAGATCATCATTCCCGCCAACCGCAAAATCACCAAAACCCTGCTCGCGCGGCTCGCCAAGGCGCATGACCATATCCAGATCGAGAACAGCCCGGTCCAGCAGAAGATCGAAGAGATCATCAACGGGTTCCGCCCGAAATTCGCGGATCTGGCCGAACAGAGCAGCAACGATTTCGGGGCTGAACTGGACGGCATCATCGATGAGGGCGGGGTGATCAAGCAGGTGCGCGTGTACATCGCCGAGAAAAAGAACCTCTCGGTGGGTGACAAGCTCGCCGGCCGCCACGGGAACAAAGGCGTTGTCGCCAAGATCTTGCCGGATTGCGACATGCCCTTCCTGCCGGACGGCACACCGGTCGATATCGTGCTCAATCCGCTCGGCGTGCCTTCGCGCATGAACCTCGGCCAGTTGTTCGAGACCTATCTCGGTGTGGCCTGCAAAGTTCTGGGCTTCCATGCATCGAGCCCGGTTTTTGACGGCGTGAGCGAAGAGGAGATCGATGCGTTGCTGCGCCAGGCCCGCAAGGTGCAGGAGAGCGAGATCGGCGGATCGGCCTGGATCTGCGAGGATGGCAAGACGGTCCTGTATGACGGCCGCACGGGCGAGCCGTTCGATCAGCGCGTGGTGGTGGGGCATATCTACATGCTGAAACTGCACCATCTGGTTACCGACAAGATCCACGCGCGCGCCACCGGGCCGTACTCGCTGGTGACGCAGCAGCCGTTGGGCGGCAAAGCCCAGTACGGCGGTCAGCGTATGGGCGAAATGGAGGTCTGGGCGCTCGAGGCCTACGGCGTGGCGTACGCGTTGCAGGAACTGTTGACCGTCAAATCCGACGACGTCAGCGGGCGCACACGCATTTACGAGGCGATCGTGAAAGGACAAAACACGCTGGATGCCGGAATGCCGGAGTCGTTCTCGGTGCTGATGCACGAGTTGCGTGGACTGTGCCTCGACATGAAACTGTTGGGCAGTGATACCGCTGGCCCGACCCCCGAACTTTCGAGAATCTAAGGCGAGACGAGGAGACGCACAATGAATCCTTATGCATCACGAGAAATGATTGGCGGGACCTACGATGCGAATGCGCACTATGATGCCGTAAGCATCACGCTGGCGTCACCGGAAACGATCCGGTCGTGGAGTCACGGCGAAGTCCGCAACCCGGAAACCATCAACTACCGGACCTACCGGCCGGAGCGTGACGGTCTGTTCTGCGAGCGGATTTTCGGACCCACCCGCGACTGGGAGTGCAATTGCGGCAAATACAAGCGCATCAAGCACAAGGGCGTGGTTTGCGACCGATGCGGTGTGGAAGTCACGGTGTCGCGCGTGCGCCGTCAGCGCATGGGCCACATCGAGCTGGCCGTGCCGGTGTCGCACATCTGGTTCTTCAAATGCAGCCCCAGCCGGATCGGCCTGATTCTGGACAAAACCGCCAACGAGTTGGAACGGGTCCTGTATTACGAAGATTACATGGTCATCGATCCGGGCGAGAAGAGCGGTCTGGAGAAGGCGCAGTTAATCACGGAATCCGAGTATCACGACTACGTGGAAAAATACGGCGAGAGCTTCACCGCGATGATGGGCGCGGAGGCGGTGCGGCGTGTGCTCAACGATGTGGACCTCGACCTGCTGATGCAGACGTTGGAGGAGCAGATCGAGAACACCCGCAGCAAGCAGACGCGCAAAAAGATCACCAAGCGCATGAAGATTGTGGAAGGCTTCCGCACCAGCGGCGCGCGGCCGGAATGGATGATCCTCGACTGTCTGCCGGTCATCCCGCCGGAGTTGCGTCCGCTCGTGCCGCTGGAGGGTGGACGCTTCGCGACATCGGACCTCAATGATCTGTACCGCCGTGTGATCAACCGGAATAACCGCCTGAAAAACCTGCTGTCGCTCAAGACGCCGGATGTGATCATCCGTAACGAGAAGCGCATGCTGCAGGAGGCGGTGGACGCGGTGTTCGATAACGGCCGTCACGGCCGCGCGGTTGCGGGCGCGGGGAACCGTCCGCTCAAATCCCTCAGCGACATGCTGAAGGGCAAGACCGGCCGGTTCCGTCAGAACCTGCTCGGCAAGCGCGTGGACTATTCCGGCCGCTCGGTGATCGTCGTCGGCCCCGAACTGAAGATCACTCAGTGCGGGTTGCCCAAAAAGATGGCGTTGACCCTGTTCGAGCCGTTCATCATCCGCCGCCTCAAGGAGAAGGGCATCTGCCACACCGTGCGCACGGCGCGCAAGATGATCGAGCGCCATGACGAGCAGGTCTGGGATATCCTGGAGGAGGTGACCAAAGGCAAGACGGTGATGCTCAACCGTGCGCCCACACTGCACCGCCTCTCCATTCAGAGTTTCGAGCCCGTGCTCATCGAAGGCGAGGCGATCCGCATCCATCCCATGGTCTGCACGGCGTTCAACGCGGACTTTGACGGCGACCAGATGGCCGTTCACGTGCCGCTGTCGGTCGAGGCGCAGCTGGAGAGCCGCCTGCTGATGCTGACGTCAAACTCGATCTTCTCGCCCGCTTCCGGCAAGTCGATCATGACGCCCACACAGGACATCGCCCTGGGGATCTACTACTTGACGATTCCCAGCCAGAGCGACAAGCTCGCGAACAAAATCGCCGGCAAAGTGCCGGCCGGGGCAGAGCGGTTGCCGCTCTTCAACACTACGGCAGAAGTCGATTCCGCATTGGCGGAGGGGGCGATCACGTATCATTCCCGCATCCGGTTGCGCAATCCCGATTTCGGAACGCAGGATCGTCGCTTCGGTAATCCCGAGCCGAGCGTGATCGAAACCACGGCCGGCCGCGTGATTTTCAACGAGGTCTGGCCGGACGAACTCGGTTTCGTGAACGATAAGGTCGATAAGAACAAACTGGGGGACCTGATTCTCCACTGTCATCAGGTTGCGGGGCACGCCCGCACGGTCAAAGCGCTGGATGAACTCAAGACCCTCGGGTTCAAGCACGCCTGTCTGGCCGGTGTCTCCATGGGGCTGAAAGATATGATCCGTCCGAAGAATAAGGATGAGATCATCGCCCAAGCCCACAGCGAGGTCGAAAAGGTGGAGGCGCAATTCCAGACCGGTGTCATCACCGACGGGGAACGCCACAACAAGATCATCGACATCTGGACCGCCGCCACCGAAAAGATTTCGGACGAGCTGTACAAGGCGATCGACCGCAACGTGACCGAAAGCGTGTCCGAGCCGAACGAGACCAACCCCGTGTTCATGATGGTGGACTCCAAGGCCCGCGGCTCCAAACTGCAAATCCGCCAGCTCGCGGGCATGCGCGGCTTGATGGCCAACCCGTCCGGCGAGATCATCGAACGCCCCATCACGGCTTCGTTCCGTGAAGGGCTGAGTGTGTTGGAGTACTTCATCTCCACGCACGGCGCGCGGAAAGGGTTGGCCGACACCGCGCTCAAGACGGCTGACGCCGGGTATCTGACCCGCAAGCTGGTCGATGTGTCGCAGGATGTGATCATCACGATTCAGGATTGCAACACGGTGAACGGCATCGAGGTCGAAGCGGTGGAGGAGGGGGACGAGATGCTGATTCCGCTGCGGACCCGCGTGCTCGGGCGCACGGCGTTGTACGATATCCGCCATCCGGCCACCATGGAACTGCTGGTTGCGGCGAACGCCGAAATCGACGAGGCCGCCTGCAAGGCTCTGGAGGATGCCGGCATCGAACGCGTGTGGATCCGCAGCGGGCTGACGTGCGACGCGCCCCACGGGATGTGCGCGAAATGCTACGGCCGCGATCTCTCCTCCGGTAAACTCGTGGAGATCGGCACTGCGGTGGGCATCATCGCGGCCCAGTCGATCGGTGAGCCCGGAACGCAGCTTACGATGCGGACCTTCCACATCGGCGGCACGGCCTCGACGGTTTCCAAGATTCCGGAAATCGTGCTGAAGAACGCCGGGTTCATCAAGTATGTGGATCTGCGCATCGTACAGAACGACGAGGGCAACACCGTCGTGCTGAACAAAAACGGAACGATCGAGATCGTGGACGCGAACGGCAACGAGATCGACACCTACAATCTGCAGATGGGCACGGTGTTGTTGGCCGCCGACGGCGCGGCGGTCAAGGCCGGCCAGCGTGTGGCCGTGTGGGATCCCCATTCGGTGCCGATCCTGGCGGATAAGCACGGCGTGGTGTCGTTCCAGGATTTCGTGGACGATGTGTCGGTCCGCAGCGATCAGGATGCCGAAACCGGCGCCACGACACTGTTGGTGCTCGACACCAAGGAAGATTTGCACCCGCAGATCATTATCACCGATGCCAAAACCGGTGAGATTCTGGGTTTCTACCACATTCCGGTCGGTGCTGTCGTGATGGTGAAAGAGGGCACGAAAGTCTCGCCCGGCATGCTGCTCGCGAAAACGCCGCGTAAGGAGGCGAAAACGCGCGACATCACCGGCGGTCTGCCGCGTGTGGCCGAACTGTTCGAGGCCCGCCAGCCCAAGGATGCGGCCGAGATCTCCCGGATCGAGGGCGTGGTCGATTTCGGCGAGCACCAGCGCGGCAAACGCTGCCTGATCGTGCGCGACGAGGGCGGCCACGACCAGGAACACCTGATCCCGATGGGCAAACAGGTTGTCGTGTTCAAGGGCGACCGGGTCAAGAAGGGCCAGCAGCTTACCGAGGGTCCGGTGGTGCCGCAGGAGATTCTGGATGTCTGCGGCCCGCAGGAACTGCAACGGTATCTGGTCAACGAGGTGCAGCAGGTCTACCGCCTGCAGGGCGTGGAAATCAACGACAAGCACATCGAGATCATCGTGCGGCAGATGCTGCGTAAGGTCCGCATCACCAATCCGGGCGACACGGACTTCCTCTGGGGCGAGCAGGTTTCGCGTCAGAAGTTCCTTGAGGTCAACGAGCAGGTGTTGGCTTCCGGTAAGCGCGCGGCAGAGGCGCAGCCCGCCCTGCTGGGCATCACCAAGGCTTCGCTCGAGACGGACAGCTTCATTTCGGCGGCCTCGTTCCAGGATACGACGCGTGTGCTGACCGATGCGGCCACCATGGGCCGTGTCGATGAGTTGCGCGGGTTCAAGGAAAATGTGATCCTTGGGCACCTGATTCCGGGAGGGACCGGCTTCCCGCTGCACCGCCACATCAAGCTCGTGCCGCTGGCCGATCCGATCAGCGAGGAAGAGATGGCCGCGCTGCAGGCGGACGCGCAGGCGCAGTTCGACGAAGTGTTCAACTGACCGCTGCGGTCAGACCGGATGGCGGGCGGGACGCGGCGCGTCCCGCCCGTCGTTTGTTTTTCCGGTTTACGGGACGATTGCGGACGCCGCGTCCTGAAAGGCGCGACGGATTTCGGAGGCGTCGGCGTTGGGGAAGTCGGCGCGTTGCACCATCAGGATGTAGGCGGCCCCGCGGACCGGATCAATCCATGCCTGGGTGCCGTACGCGCCGCCGTGTCCGAAGGTGCCGGGGGAGAGTTTCGCCGTCACGCCCTGCGGCTGGCGCACAAGACCGCAGCCGAGGCTCCACCCCATGCCGTCGGTGAAACCGGTTTTCAACTCGCCGCTTTGCAGCGAGGAGAAGGCGGCAACCGCTTCGGTTGACAGGATCCGCCGGTCTCCGGCGGTGCCGCGCTTGAGCAGCATCCGGCAGAAACGCCCGTAATCGGCGGCCGTCGAGTAGAGGCCGCCATTGGCCGCAGGGTAGCGGTCCGGGCCGCGCCGGAAGTCATACAGTGCCCGCATATCGGCTTCCTCCAGCCGCCCGTCGACCTGCCGGTACGCTTTCGCAATGCGTGCGCACTGGGCGGCATCCGGATAAAAGGTGGTGTCGCGCATGCCGAGCGGGTCGAAGAGACGGGCCTTCAGAAAAGCGGGCAGGCTTTGTTGCGAGACGACCTCCACAATGCGGCCGAGCGCGTTGATGCCCGACTGGCTGTACTGCCATTTCGTGCCCGGCTCGAAGCGCAGAGGTTTGGAGACGATATGCGGCATCAGTTCCGCCAGCGTGCGCGCCGCAAACGCTTCCGCTTGGGTGGGTTCGGACAGGCCCGAAGTGTGCGTGAGCAGGTGTTTCACGGTCGGCGAGAAACCCCTGCCGTCCGCGGTTTTCAGGTTGGCCAGTTCAGGCAGGTGGGTCGCGGCCGGCGCGTCGATCGAAAGCTTGCCCTCGTCCTGCAACATCAGGATCGCGCTGGCGATCACCGGTTTGGTCATGGAGGCGATCCAGAAAATCGCATCCGGGGTCATCGGTTTTTTCGCGGCCAGATCAGCGTGGCCGCAGGCATCGAAGTGAAGAGTCCGGTCTGCCGTCAAAACGAGCGACACCGCGCCCGCCACCTCATGACTGTCGAGACTGCCGCGTAGCGCCTCCCTAATGGCGGGGCACACGGGTTGCTCTGCCACCGGCGTCAGCCGCACCGCGTGACCTCCGTTTTCGGCCATATCCGCCGTGAGCGTGTCGGCGGAGGTCACGATCCGTGTGGCGCAGGCCACGCGTGTACGGTCCGAACCGTCCGGTGCGGCGTCGCTGTATACGTGCGCGGTGTAGCGCACGTTGGGGGAGAGGAACGAAAGCGGGAGGTCCAGGCTGCGCCGCTCAAGCGCATTGATCGAGCCGATGAACCAAGTCTCGCCGCTGCGGCGGGCGATGGAGGCGTAGGCGCCGATCCGGGCATGAAGCACGCGGGTGTCGTCCCACACGGTGGGGATCTGACGCCAAAAATCGAGTTCGGGTTCGGCCTGATACATCGAAGGCCTGTCATACCAGAAGAGGAACTGCCAGGGGCTGAAGGTGACCGCCGCGAGCGCGAGTTGGTGGGCGCGGGTGTTTTTCACGCGGTTGTTGTACCAGCAGGGCGTGTAGTCGCCGGGACCGCACAGGTAGCGCGTGAAGGGCAGGGCACAGTTGTGCGCCGCGTCCGGCATCTCCTCGTTGCCCCGGATGCCTTCGACCGTCATGACGTTCGGCCAGGTGCGCTGGTTGCCGGTGAGGCGGTATTCGTCGTGGATGTCGATCATGATGCGGGCCTCGCCCGCCTTGCGGATGGCCTCGTGCAGCCAGGTCGTCCAGGTCTGGCTGCCAACCTGGACGAACCCGTATTTCATCCCGACGACCCCCCAAGAGGCGTAAAGCGGCAGCAGCTCGTCGAGGCGGCGCTCGAGTTCGCGGCGGTTGACATATAGGATGACACCCACGTCGCGGGCCTTGGCATAACGGATGACTTCGGGCAGATCCAGCGGGCCCTTGGAACGTTTGGGGTCGAGGTTGACGCCGCGCGCGTCCGCAGCGTCATCGTACTCGTGACCGTACCAGCCCGCGTCGAACTCAACGAACTGGAGGTTCATCGTTTTGCAGAAATCGACGCAGGCTTTCCCGCCTGCGGTGGTGAGCGAGGTCTCGCGGATCACCTTGCCCGGCCGGATCCAGGAAAGGTCGGCGATGCGGGAGGGTTCGTTCAGGTTCAGCAGCAGGTCGTTTTGTTCCAGCAGGCGCGCGGCATTCTCCGCCACCATGATGAAGCGCCAGGGCGTCGCGCCGGGCAGCGGCAACGACGCCTGACCGTCAAGCCGCGCGGTGAGCGCATGCGGCGTGCCGGCCAGCGGCGCGAACTTCATGCGCGCGAAGGTGAGGAGGCCCGCCTCACCGATCGCGGCCACGGGACCTTCAGCCGTCTCCACGGTCAGCGGCCGCTCGCACCCGTTCCGGATTTCGCTCAGGCGCGCGGGCTTGTACGCCGCCTGGGCAGAGTAAACCGGCCAAGCGCGATGATCCCCGGTAAAAATGAATTCGGTGTTTTCCTTTGCGAAAAGGAGTTGTGTGAGTGACTGTTGCGGAAACACATAGCGGAAGGCCAGCCCGGCGTCATAGGCGCGGCACTCGAGATGCAGAGTCAGGTCGTTCGCAGCGCGGTTTCGGAGAATGAGCGTCAGCGCGTTATAGGCGTCGGTTACCTGTGCGCGCTCGCCGAAGGGGTTTTTCCAAGTCTGGTGTATGGTGGCGCGCTTCGCCGAAACCAAGGCATACCCGAGAGTGAGGTCCGTGCGGTCAACAGTGGTGAAGCCCAGCTTGGAAGGCAGAATCACCGGGACGCCGCCGAAGGTCACGCGATACGTGAGAGTTCCCTCCGGGGAGAGCGCGAACACGGCTTGCAGCTTTTGCCCGGGCGACTCCAGAGCGAGTCCCTCGGCCCGCACAAGCGCGGCAGTGAAAACAACGGCGGAGAGCGCGATGACGGCGCGAAGATATCGGATCATTTCCTTCCTCTCTTTCCAAACGGTTTGGCAGCAGAATAATGGATTCAGGAGCCAAAGGGAATAAGCAATAAAAAACGGTTGCAAAGTTCCCGCAAAAAGGAGTATGTTTATCCCGATGATTGGCTGGATTGATTGATTGAACCGACAAGGACAACGCATGAGGAAAAGACCGGACCCCACAGACTGATTTGATTTTTGCGCTTTCGCGCAAAACGCTCCCTACGAAAAGCCGTCAAATCTTTGGGAGGAGCGGGATGCACGGGGACGCGCCCGATCGGGCGCGGCCTCGTCGCCGGGCTTCTCCCAAGGTGCTTGACGGTACCTCGTAGGTGGCACGGAACGGGGTCCGCGCCTTTTCCCTGCCGGGAAACCGGGGGAGGAAACGGAAAATGAAACGGAAACGCGCCGCATACGCATACGCGACGATCGCCTCGGCGGCAGCGCTGGCGGCATCCGCCGCCACGCTGGACGTGCCGCGCCTGCCGGAGCCCGCGTTCGCCGACCGCGAGGCGTCGGCGGCGCACGCCCTGCCCGCGGGCCGGAAGGACGGTCTCCGCACGTTCCGGCTCGAGCTGTCCTTCGGGGCCACGCCCTCCAACAACGTGCAGGCGGCGTTCGGGCGGGACGGCGTCCCGGCCGACGGCGCGCTCGACGCGGGGGAGACGGACCTCATCATCGGGTGGGACCGGGGGGAGTGGTTCATCGCGCCGCGCGGGCTGAGGGGGCGGCACGCCGCGCCCGCCGCCACGTCCAACGGCCTCCAGAGGCTCACCGCCCTCATCCGCGTCACCGGCGCGGGCGTCTGCCTGCCCCCGTCCTTCGCCGACCGCGACGGCGCGGTCGTCTTCGCGGGCCTCCCCGCCGACCCCTTTCCGGAATGGCTGCGTCCCGACGCGTGGGACACCCTGCGCGTGACCGCGCGCGGCGCGGACGCGCCGCTCGAATCCGTAAGGGCCGTGTTCGCCGCGGACGGCGCGCTCCTGAAACTCAGATGAAGAGGGAGGCGCGGCAATGGCACCCGAAACACTTTTCATTTTCCTCGGCACCGCTTCCGCGCTCTGGCTCGCGGCCAGAGCGCACGAGGCCCGCAAGGGCAACGGCCGCGGCAGTCTCTTCCGCGCCCTGCCCGGCGTCGACCGGGCGGTTTTCCTGATTCTCGCCGCGGCCCTCTGCCTCCGCGCCGTCCCGAAACCCGTCCCGCCCTCCGGCGCGCCCGCGCCCGCCGCCCAACGCCGGGGGCCCCCGGCGGGGAGCCCGCCGCCCCCGGCGGCGTCCCCCTCCGGCGGCGCCGCCCCCGGCGCCCTCACCCCCGCCCAGTACGCCGCGGGCTTCGCGCTGACGCGCGTGTCCACCAACCCCGCCGCGTGGCTGGCGGCCCCCTCCAACGCGGTCGTCCACGCGCCGTGGGCCGTGTACGGCGTGGCCGAGGACACCTTCTGGCTGCCGGCAAACGGCTGGTCCTTCACCCTCGGCACCAACATGATCGACGGCCTGCACGTCTCCAGCTCGGGGCTGGCGTCGTTCCGGAACCCGTTGTCCACGCCCTCCCCCTCCTCCGTGCCGGAGGACGCCAGCCTACTGGCCCCGCTGCACGGCAGCCTCGGCCTCGCGCCGCCGGAAGGGCGGTTCTGGCACGCCGTGACCGCCTCGAACAGCCTGCTGCTGACCTGGGAGAACCTCTACGCCGGGCGCGAGACCAACTCGCCCGTCTCCTTCCAGTCCGAACTCTTCAAAAACGGCGACTTCGTTTACCGGTACGCCTTCACCGACGCGCCGGCGCTGACCAACTTCTTCATCGGCGCGCGGCACAACCACGGCGGCGAAACCTTCGCCCCCGGCGACCCCTCCGCGCCCGCCGGCGGCCTCGAGCTGCGCTGGCGGGCCTTCGGCATGCTCGACCCGTCCGTCAGCGACCATGACGGGGACGGCATCCCGACATACGACGAGCTTTTCATACACGGCACCGACCCGTCCATGGCGGACACGGACCTCGACGGGCTCTCCGACGGCGCCGAGATCGCGCTCGGCTCCTGCCCGCTCACGCGCGACACGGACGGCGACGGCATCCCCGACGGCGCCGACCCGGACCCGCTCAACGCGACCCCCGCCGACGACCTCGACGGCGACGGCCTGCCCGACGCCTGGGAGAACCACTGGTTCGGCTCGACCAACGCGACGGACGGCGCGGGCGCGGACACCGACGGCGACGGCTTCAGCGACCGCGCGGGCCTGCTCACGGGCACGGACCCCGCCTTCGCCGCGTGCGCGGCCTCCTCCTCGCACGGCGCGCACGCCTTCGCGTGGACGGCCCTCCCGGGCGCGACCAATTACGCGGTCTGCGTCTCCCGGGGCGGGGCGGCGGTCTGGTCGTGCGCGACCAACGCCAACGCCCTCTCCGCCTCCGGCGACTTCTCCTCCGCCGTCCACACGCTCACGGTCACGGCGCACCGGGACGGCGCGGGGCCCCGCGCCGCGTCCGTCTCCTTCCGGCAGCCCTCGCGCCCGAACCTGACGGTCTGGAAGATCGCCGACCCCTTCGCGCTCGAGGCCCCTCCGGGCCTCACGAACGTCCTCTGCCGGACCTTCCCGGCGGCCCGCGACGGCGGCTGGCAGCAGTACTTCGTTTCGTCCGGGCACGACTCGGCGGGCGCGTGGTCCCTCGAGGGGCTGCGGCTCGAGTGGTCCGACAGCTGCGGCGCGTCCGGGTCGGCGTCGGCCTCGCCGCCCGGCGACAGCCTGCGCCTCGCGCTCTCCCCGGACGGCCCCGGGACCCTGACCGTTCGGATCGTCCCGGACGGCTCGGGCGGGGCCGCGCGCTCCCCGAAACCCCTCTACCTGCTCCGCTGGTCGCCCGCGGTCGCCTTCTCCCCGACGGGGACCGTGTCCGCCGTGACGGGGGACGGGGCCGTGGCGGCGGCGGTGTCCGACCGGGGCGGGGGGCCGGGCCCGGCGTCGTTCACGGTCGACCGGTCCGGGCGTCCGCACAACGCGCCCCCCGGCCCGGACGAGCTCGCCCGGCAGTCGAGCCCCTTCGCGCCGGGCTCCGGCGCGTCGTTCGAGGGCGCCCACGGCGCGGACGGCGCCCTGTCCGGCGGCACGGTCCTGTCCGGCGCGCCCGGCCTCTTCGGCCTTCCCGGCGGCGGGCTCCCCCCCGGCCGGCCCTTCCCCGGCTCCGGCGGCGCCCTCCAGCCCCCGCCCCCGGCCGCGCCCTCCGCCCCCGCCGCGCTGCTCCTCCTCTCCCCCGTCGTGGCGGTCGACGCCGACAGGGGCCGCTGCTCCTGCTCCGGGGCGGGGGGGGAGCGGTCCCTCCGGGAATGGCCGCTCGGCTCCGGGTGCCTGCGGGAGATGTGGCGGAGCGGCGGCGGGTGCGGGGAGTACCTCTCCGAGACCGGCGGCTTCACGGTGACGGCGGGGTCGGACGAGGTCGACGCCCTCGTCACGTTCCTCGTCAACGGCGAGGAGTGCCCGTCCCGCTCGCGCGCGTGGCAGGGGGGCGAGACCTCCGCCGAGGTCTCCGTCACCTACGGCGGCGCGACCCTCTGGTCGGCCTCCGCCGCGAGGGAGCCCGCCTCGTTCGACGGCTGCGGGGAGGGGACGGGGTGGGAGGGGGAGGACGCCGGCGGCGGGGAGTGCGGCTGCGGCTGCGCGGACGGCGGCTGCGACTCCCTCGAGGGCGACGAGATCGGGTCGGTGCGCTTCAGGGTGCCGCTCGGGGAGACGGGGCGCGGGCGGCTCGCGGGCTTCGTCTGGTTCGAGATCACGGAGCCGCGGGCCGTGACGCCCGCGCTCTTCGAGGTCGCGGGCGGCGCCTCCGTGCTCTGCGCCAGCAACAACCCCGGCGGCGCGCTCAGCGACGTCTCCTGCCCGGAGCCGGGCGGACGCCGGGTCGCGGTCGCCCCCGCCCCCGGCGGGGCGGCCCTCGCGGTCTACGCCGGACACGGCGACGCGGACCCCTCGCACTCCTGGGAGATCACCAACCCGTCCGGCGCCGGCACCGTCCGGGTCGTCCGGAGGGACGGGGCCGGGAACATCACGCGCGACGCGCTCTACACGCACGCCGACCACGGGTGGGGGGCCTCCTGGACGCGGGAGGACCTCCTCACCGGGCTGACGGAAAGCGTCCTTTACCATGACCCGCCCGCGGCCGGCGGGCACGTCTGTGAGATGCGCACGGCCACGGACTCGGGCGGCGCGCGCGTCCTGTCGGCGACCGAGGTTTACCGGGCCGAGGTCGGCTCCGGGCCCGCCGCCGTCACGCGCGAGACCAGGCGGTGGGAGTGGGACGCGGCGCTCGGCAGCGGGATCGAGGTCTCCATGACGTGGTGGGAGGACAGCCTGAACCCGCTCCGCAACGGGAAGCCCAAGTTCCGGCAGGGCGGCGGCGGGGAGTGGGAGTACCGCGCCTTCGACGCCCGGGGCCGCGAGGTCCTGCGGGCGGGGCCGCTGGACGGCTCCGGCCCCCCGCCCTTCGCCTCCGACCCCGCGCCCTTCGCCCTTTCCGGCGTCCCCGCGCGCCCCCCGTTCGACGCCCTCGTCACCGAAACCTCGTACGAGCCCCTCCCGGGCGACTCCGGCGCCCCCGGGGACTCGCGCGAGCCGCGCCGGATATCCGCCTACGCCGTGAGGGGCGGGGTCCCGGCCCCCGTCTCCCGCGAGTGGCGCGTCTTCACGCGCGGCGCGTCCGGCGGGCTCCCCGCCGTCACCCGGCGCGTCATCCGCGCCGCCTCGCCCTCCTCCCCCCCGGAGGACCCCGCCAACGCCGTCTCCGTGACGGTCTCCGCCGCGGGGGACGACCCCTCCGTCCCCGAGCCCCTGCGCGGCAGGCCGCTCCTCGAGGTCCCGGAAGACGGCGCGACGAACTCCACCTCCTACGCCTTCGGCGGCTACGACCCCGGGAGCCGCACCTTCACCGAACACCCCGACGGCGCCTTCCTCCGCGCCGTCTCGTCCGCGGGCTCCCGGCCCCTCGCCTCGGCGGAGGTCTCCGACGCCGCGTTCGGCCGCGTCCTGCTCAGGGAAACCCGCCTCGCCGCCGGGGGCGCGCTCCTCTCGTGGGAGGCGCGGACGCACGACGCCCTGGGGCGGCATCTCATGTCCGCCTTCTCCGACGGCACGGCCGAAACCAGCCTCTGGGGCTGCTGCGGCCTCGACGGCGAGACCGGCCGCGACGGCGCGCGCCGCGACTTCCTCGCGGTGCCCGGCCTGCCGCTCTGGTCCGCCGAGGCCGGGGCCTCGGCCGGCGCCCTGCCCGGCGCGGACGGACGCCATCCCGTCACCGAGACCTTCCGCGACGCGCTCGGGCGCGTGACCAACACCGTCCGCCGCGTCTGGCTCAACGGGATGCGCGACCCCGCCTCCGCCCCCCTCGAGACCCGCGTCGAATACCCGCACGGCTCCGGCCGCCTCCGCGTCACCACCGGCCCCTCCGGCGTCCGGACCGTCACGCGCAGGTATTTCGGCGGCAGCGGCGAGACCGAAGAAACCGTCTCGCCGGGCGTCACCAGCCGCGTCACCCGCATACGCGGCGGCGCGACGGTCGCCGAGACGTTCCGGGACGGCAAACGGACCCGCGAGACCCGCTCGGCCTCCCACGGCGCGGACGGCCTCCGCGTCGAGACCGTGGTCACGGAGTCATCGGACGGCCCCGCCGTGACCAACTCCGTCACGGCCTACGACTTCCTCGGCCGCGTCGTGTCCGTCGCCACGCCCTCCGGCGTCGCCTCCAACTTCTACGACGGCCCGTCGGGCCGCGTGTCCCGCAGAACCGAGACCGGGAAACCCGACACGCTCTACGAATACGACGCCGGGGGCGCGGGCGTCCCCGCCCGCACCGCCCTGGACGTCGACGGCGACGGCCGGATATCCTATGCGGGCCCCGACCGCATCACCGCCACGCACGAAACCTATGAACAGGACGCCTCGAACGTCTGGTGGCGCGTGACCTCGCAAGCCGTATGGGCGGAAACGAACTCCGCCGCCTGCGTCACATCCTCCGTCATCCGCGTCCGCCTGACCGGGCTCGGCACGCCAGCGCCGGACGCGCTTGAACTGTCCGGCGGCGCGATCCTCACCGCGCAGACCGAGACGCTCGACCGGCGCGGCAACGTCACCCGCGTCTCGACCTACACCGACGCGGGGGCGGCGGCCGTCTGGACGGTCACGGAGACGCCCGGC
>Ga0116161_1001374_pt1 | contig 25197 bp, 15 predicted proteins | sample AD_JPNAS3_MetaG_FD_89877 | JGI IMG/M metagenome (GOLD analysis project Ga0116161, IMG submission 89877) | Active sludge microbial communities of municipal wastewater-treating anaerobic digesters from Japan - AD_JPNAS3_MetaG | ecosystem: Engineered > Bioreactor > Anaerobic > Digestate | place... | reverse complement strand
GGCGCATCGAAGGCGCTCGACCTGATGCTGCCGACCATCCAGCAAACCCTGCTCAAAGAAGCGATCCCGCAATGTCAGTCACTGCGCGTCATACCGACAAGCTTGGGATACGAGGCAGCCCTGCTGGGGGCCGCCTCCGTATGCCTTGAGGGACTCAACAGGTCTGGTACGGCTGTTTTTTAGCCTAAAAAGAGCAGTTGAACCTTCAACTCTCTTTGGTTTCGGGGATTCAAGGTTTCAGGGTTTCATCCAAATCGGGGTCGGGGTCGGGATCGCTTTCGGGATCAACCAGATCGGGGGCCGCCTGACGCATGAGCAGACTGGAGCGGAACCGCTGTTTTTGGTTTACTAGTCCTGTTTCGGATACGCCTGTCAAATCGGGAGGATCCCGAAACCGACACCGACGCCACGAAAAGGTGTCCCACCCGTCAAAGGGGTGGACAAGGAGTGCCCATGAACCGTTCTTTTTTTCTGTTTGCCCTGTTTCCGTTTTTCCCGTACGTATCGGGTGCCGAAGTCCTGCCGGAGGCGTTCCCGCTTGACCGCCAAAGCGTGATGACCGTAGCCGCCTCGGTCACCGCCGAACGTTTTCCGAACGCTGACCGCGTACTCGTGGATAACCGCGTGCTCGAACGGTACGAGCGCGACGGCACCTCGGTGGTCTGGGATGACGAGTACAACAAGATTCTGACTGAAAAGGGTCGGCGTGACGCCTCGTCCGTCCGCATCCCGTTCAATGCGCATTACGGTACCGCGCTGGTGTATCGCGCTGAAGTCATCAAACCGGACGGCCGAACCGTTGCACTCGACATCGCATCGTACGCGCGCGTGGTGGTCGAATCCGAACAGATGGGTGCCAACATTTACGATCCGAACAATAAGATCCTCAACCTCTCACTGCCGGGTCTCGAAATCGGCGACGTATGCCATCTGATCACCTGCCGCAAAACCGTCAAGGTGCGCATGCCCGACACCTGGGCCGACTACGCGGTGTTTGAATACGACTCGCCGATCGTCCGGCTGGAGTACGCCATCTCGGCCCCGCCGGAACTGCCGTTCCGTCATGCGCTGTTACGCGCCCCAGTACCGGGCACGGTCATGAAAACCGAGCGCCGCGAAGCTGAAGGCCGGACCCTTCACCTCTGGACCGTGACGAACGTGCCGCAGATGTATCCCGAACCTGATATGCCGCCCTTGCACACCCAGGTGCAGCGTTTGTTGCTGAGCACGATCCCGGATTGGCGGACCGTTTCGCGCTGGTATTGGGAGTTATGCGCACCCGCCCTCGCCGCCACAAACACGGCCATGCGAACCCGGGTCGATGCCCTGACCGCAGGTTCCGCCTCGCGCGACGAGACCATCCGGCGGATCTTCAAATTCGTTTCACAGGAGATCCGCTACATGGGCATCACGACTGAAGACACCGCCCCCGGCTATGAACCGCATCCCGTCAGTCTGACCTTCGACAACCGCTACGGGGTCTGCCGTGACAAGGCCGCTTTACTGGTTGCCCTGTTGCGCATGGCCGGGATCGATGCCTACCCCGTGCTGATCCACGCGGGCGCCAAGATGGACCCCGACGTGCCCATGCCGTTCTTCAATCACGCCGTCACCGCTGTGGATAACCCGGACGGCGGCTACCTGTTGATGGACCCCACGGACGAGAACACCCGCGACCTTTTTCCGGCCTATCTCTGTAACCGCAGCTATCTGGTGGCGCGGCCTGAGGGTGAAACCCTACGAGTCTCAGACGTGTACCCCGTAGAGAAGAATCTGACCCGCATTAACACGGAAGGCACGATGGATCGTAACGGCTCGTTGTTACTGAAGACGCGCATCCGGTTTGAGGGCATCAATGACAACGCCTACCGCAGTTACCTCGTCCGGCAGAAGCCGGAACAGCGGCGCAACTTTTTCGAAGCGGCTCTCAAGAACCGGCTTCCCGGTGCCGAGGTGATCGAATGTATGATCGCCCCGGAGGATTTGCGCGACACGGAAACCCCGCTCGCGGTGACCTTGACCACCCGCGTTCCGGAGTTCCCTGTGCGCGGTGAAGGGTTGGACCTGCTCGCCATGCCCTGGCTCGGCACCGGATTAGGTTATGCGAACTTCGTCATCGGACAGACCGGACTGGACAAACGCCGGTATCCGCTGGAAACCGGCATCACCTGCGGCACGGAAGAACGGATCGCGCTGCATGCCGCCGCAGGGTTGGGTGCGCCCCACACCCTGCCCGGCGCGGTGCATATCGACCGCGCGGGGGTTTTCTTTGCCATGAGCCAATCCGTCAGCAACTCCGTGCTTTCCGGGTCACTCACCTATCACCTGAAAACGCCGGAATTCTCTCCATCCGATTATCTCGAATTGAAAAGCATCCTCAAGGAAATCGAGTTCGCGGGACGGAAACGACCGCTGTTCGAGGCGGGTGACCCGAACCCGCCCGACCACGAGACACTCCACGATCTCACCGAAGCGCATCTGGTTTCGCCGCACGCTTGGACCACCACCCACACTTGGTCCCGACGAATCCTCACCTATGCGGGCAAGAAGAGCTGTTCGGAACTGAAAATCCCCTTCAATCCCGTCTGGCAACAGATTGACCTGCTTGCCGCCGTGGTTTCCAACGCTAACGGGATCGTGCACACCGTGACGCCCAAAGAGATCAATCAGATGGACGCGGCCTGGACCGGATCGGCACCACGATACCCCGCAGGCAAACTGCTCGTGGTGAATCTGCCGGGTGTGGAAACCGGCAGCGTGATCACGGTGAGCACTCGTTTCACACAGACCAACGCCCCCTTTTACTGTCATACGCACACTTTCGGCGGAACGGCCCCAGTTGCAGAGAGGGTCTACCGGCTCACCTATCCCGACACGCTCAGCCCCGCCATCCGGTTGGTCAACCCCGGTTCCGTCACCATGGATTCGGAAACCCGGGACGGTCTGGTCACCCATACCTGGCACGCCCCGCAGCAACCGGTCACCCGCACGGAGGAACTGCTCCCGCCCTGGCATTTTTTCCGTCCCGTCCTCTTTGTCTCCTTCGGCGACTGGTCCGAGTATATGCGGCAGTTGCGACGCGCTGCAGAGACGGCTGCCGAAACGGATCGCGAGGCGCGCCGCCGTGCGAAAGAGCGGGTCCGGGGCCTCCGCGATCCGCGGGAGCGTCTGCTCGCGATCCGCGACGAGGTGTTGCGTACCATCCGACCCGCAGGCCCCGCGTTTTTCGACCTGCCAGCGGAGTGCCTCTCCCCGCCCGACCGCACGCTCGCCGACCAATACGGCCATCCTGCCGACCGCGCCTTGCTGCTGCGGGCCATGCTGCGCGCCGTGGGATTCGACGCCGAATTGCTCTTCGCCGGCCAAGACACAACGTGCTATCCGGCCTTTTCGCAGCCAATGCGGGAGATCCCCCAAATCGAGTTTTACCGCCATCCACTGGTGGCAGTGAAACTCCGGGACGGGATCTGTTATCTCAATGAAGGGGATCAGTACAGCGAACTTGGCAGTTCAGAACTTGATGGTGCGCCGGCACTCACGCTCAAAGGACGCCCCGTGACGATCGAACTCGACGAACCGTTACGCAACCGTTCGCACCATGCGTGGACGATCGATCTCGATGTATCCGGTGCCGCACGGATCACGGTCAGCAACCGGTTTTTCGGAACTCAGGCCGGCACCTTCCGCAAGCAGTATCGCGAGATGCTGCCAGAAGAGCGGCGCCGCCATCACCTCGAACTCGTCAGCAAGATCGCCCGGGCAGCGGAACCCGCCTCCGCGCTGATCACCGAAACCGAAGGCTACCCCTGTTTGCGGACCTATACGGTCACTGCTGCGCGGTACGCCACGCTGGAAGGCCGCACACTGACGCTTCTCATTCCCGAGGTGGCGGGGGTTCTCTTCCCCCTGCGCGCCGATTCACGTGTGAACCCGCTGTTTCTCGGGATGCGTGACAGATCTGACCTGACTTGCGAAATCCTTTTACCGCCGGGCTACACGCGCCTGCCCGTGCTTCCCGAATCTAAGCACTGGATCCTGCCGAACGGTCTCGGCACACTGGACTACAGCGTGAAGCACATAACCCGCGCCGACGGACGTGTACAGATTTCGATCACACGTGCGCTGGTGCGCCAGAGCGCGGAACTCCCTGCGGAACTTTACCCGGCGTTGCTGGAGTACAACCGGCGCCTCGCGCACCCCGCAACGCGCACCCTCGTGGCCGAACGGCCCACCAACCTTTACCCCACACCCTAAAGGATTATCATCCGCGATGCAACACTCACTCACACTTTCCTTTTCCGCAGACCGGCCCTTGACCGGTGAAGCGGTTCTTCCCGGCGACAAATCCCTCTCGCACCGCGCAGCACTCTTCGCTGCCCTGGCCGAAGGGGTCAGCGTGGTGGATCGATTCCTCGTCTCCGGCGTCACGCGTGCGATGCTCAATGCACTCACCGCCTTGGGCGTGGCGTGGCGTCTGGAGGAAAACCGGCTGACCGTTCCCGGCGTAGGTCTCCACGGCTTCACACCGCCAACCGCCCCGCTTGACTGCGGCAACTCGGCCACCACGATCCGTATGCTGACTGGCGCGCTCGCGGCGGCAGGCACGCCCTGTGTGCTCGACGGATCGGAGGGGTTACGCAAGCGCCCCATGGACCGCATCACGGAACCGCTCCGCGCCATGGGCGTTCGCATCTCGACTCCTCCCAACCACTGCGCACCCATCACCCTTGCCGCGCGTAGCCCCGACGTGCCGCTCCGCGCCCAAGCGTATACCCTGCCCGTGGCGAGCGCACAGGTCAAGTCCTGTCTGATTCTGGCGGCCCTCGCTGCGGACGGCGAAACGGTTCTCCGCGAACCCGGTCCCTCCCGCGACCACACGGAACGTCTCCTTGCCTCCATGGGCGCGGACATCCGCGTTTGCGGTCCTGAAGTGCGGGTCACGCCCCTCGCCCGGCCCCTGGCCCCGCTCGCCCTCACCCTGCCGGGCGACATCTCTTCCGCCGCGTTCTTGCTGGTCGCGGCCGCCCTGACCCCCGGCTCGACCATCCTGCTCCGCGACGTGGGCCTCAACCCCACGCGCACCGGCATTCTGGATGCGTTACGCGAAATGGGAGCCGACCTGACCGTGGAGAACCCGCAGACTGCGGCAGGCGAACCCGTGGGCGATTTGCGCCTGACCGCCGCGCCGCTCCAAGCCGTGCGGGTGGAGGGTGAGCGTGTCGTGCGGATGATCGACGAGTTTCCGGTCTTCGCGATCGCCGCCTGTTTCGCGCGCGGCGTCACCGAGGTGCGTGATGCCGAAGAACTGCGCTACAAAGAGACGGACCGGATTGCGGTGCTGTGCGCGGAACTGCGCGCGCTCGGCGCACGGGTCGAGGAGCGCCGCGACGGGTTCATGATCCATGGCGGATCCCTGCGGGGTGGCGTCTGTGAAGCCCACGGCGATCACCGTCTGGCCATGTCTCTGGCGCTGGCGGGCCTCGCCGCGCCTGAACCGGTAAGCGTGCGGCATGCCGAGATTCTGAACGAATCGTTCCCGGATTTCGTGACGCAACTCCGTGCCTTAGGCGCTACGGTGGCGGAAATACGCGGCTGATCCGATCCGTGGCCACGCGCTCCGGTCGGCGCCTTCGGTTTGTTACCTGCCGAATTTCGCCATCAACGCGCGGGACAATGCCACCGGCGAGTTTTCCTGAAGCCCCTCGCGCAGAACTGGCAGCAGGTCGCCCCACAACTCCGCGTACGGTTCGGTGAGCGTCTGCCGCGCATGCCGCGGTTCGGCAAGACGGTGCTGCCGGGCAAAGGCTCGTGCCAGCAGTACCATGGACAACTCCAGCGGCGCCCGTGCCGCATCGAACGCCAGCTGCCTCATCAGCCGCCGTGCTTGACGAAACGCCTGTCCCGCCTGCTCGCGCAACTCCAGAATCCGGGCCTGCTCGTCATCCGGCATCATTCTGGGTCGGGAGAGCCCCTGCCCGCGTTGATAGAGAGTGCGCGCGCCGACGGGATGCGGCATCCGCAACCATCCTTTATCCATGAACCGCCGCAGGACGTCGCTGACACCGGGCGCCACCACCTCAAGAACCGGTCCTGCCGCCACATGCGCGAACCAGTCGGCAGCCAACCGATCAGCGATCAGATTGGCCACACGGAGCGGTCCTTCGGCGGCCAACAGGAAAACCGGGCGTCCCTCTTCCGTGTGCCACACGTCACAGGCCACCAGTTTCTCACCCATCCGTTCCGCGAGTGCGGCCGCAAACCCCAATTCCGGATCGAGCGCCCGCAACGCCTCAAAGGACGGATGCTCCACAGGTGTCCGCTCCGTCGCCTCCGTCAAAGGCAGTAACGTCGCCAGACGCTGCGTCAAGGAGACACGCGCGCCGACCGCAGCACCGTTGGCGCGTCCCTGCTTCAGCTGCTCCAGCAAACGCGCTTCGATGCTGTCGGCTGCCACCAGATTCAGAACCGTGACACTGCGCACCTGATGCGGATGACACACCCGCGCGATTCGTTGTTCAAACCGCGCCGCGGTCCACGGCACATCACATTGGATCACCACACTCGCCTGCGATAGGCTTCCCGCCGGACAGCCCGCATCCGTGGCCAGAAAGACACGGCAGGCGGGCTCGTTGCGGAAGCGCCGGATTTCGCGTTTCCGCTGCCCCTGAGGCACGGAACCGACATGCCACGCATAGCCCCACCCCTGCTGTTCGCACAACGCGCGCACCAGTTGCAACATGCGCTCCCACTCGGAACAGACCAAAACCTTGACTCCGGACATGGCCAGGACACTCTCCATCGCGTTGCGGAGTTCCTCCAGTTTGGGACAGACACGGCTCGTCTCATCCGTAATGTACGGCGTATCGCAAAGCATGCGCATCATGGCGATCTCACGCCGTAACCGCTCGGTCTCCGACCGGGTCAGCGCACGCTGTTGCGACTGCGCGGCCAGAAGCGTGGCCTGGGTTTCATGCGTCGCGTACCGGTCGCGTTGTTCCGGCGCCATCGGAACGTACACAACCCGTTCCGTACGGTCGGGAAGTTCAGTCTCCACCTCGGTGCGGCGACGCTGCAAAACGTACGGCCGGATACGTTCCCGCAACCGGTGCAGATTCTGGTAACCCGTGGGACGCCCGTCCTCATCCAGCGTGTAAAACTCGCGGTTGAACCGGAAGAGCGGCCCGAGCACCTCCGGATCGATGAGCGACATCAGTGTGTAGAGTTCGTCGAGACGCTGTTCCAGCGGCGCACCGGTCAACACGAAAAGGTACCGGCTCTCGATCTGCTTCAGGGTCTGCGCTGTCCGCGTGTTCCAATTCCGGATCCGCTGCGCCTCATCGAGAATCACGCACTCGGGGTTCAGCACGTCCAGAAAGAGACGGCTGTCACGCAACACCTGCTCATAGCTGACCAGCGTGAACGCGGCCTTTTGCTCATACGCACGCCGCCGCGCCGCACGATCCCCCGCAACCGTTTCGCACGAAAGCGCCGTGTACCGCCGGATATGCCCCTCCCACTCCCGCTGATGAGCCTCCGGCACGACCGCCACCGCATGGCGCACCTCGCCCAGCCGGTACAACAACGCCACGGCTGCGACCGCCTGAACCGCCTTACCCAACCCCATCTCATCCGCCAGCAGGGCGCGGCCCGTGAAGGCCAGATGCAGCATACCCTCGCGCTGATAGGGCAAGAGCGGTTCGAGAGTCTCTTGCGGCGGGTAGTGTCCGGAACACACCGCATGCTCGTAAGCCCGGCGCAACCGGATGCGTTCGGTCTGCCGTGCCAGACGTGCCATCCAGGGCTCGACATCCTGCGAAACGCGCACCACGTCCGGACCGACCCGTTCGCATGCCTCCAGAATCTCCGTTGGGGAGAACTCGGGCAACGCCAGGCCGGTGATATCGAAATAAGGGCGCAGGGCGGCTGGCAGCCGGTTCAAGTTCCGTTCGATCAGCAGACGCCCCATGACCCGGTCCGGCACCACATCGATGCGGTCGGACAGGGGCTCGCCGCACGCCAGCTCGCGTATTACCCTTTCCAGATGTTTACAGGTGCCGAGGTCGTTGACCCGGAAATCCGGACAGGTGCAGGAACCGACTCGCGGCGAAATCTCCCGCACTTCGACCTGATAGGTCTGACCGCTGCTCCGGGAGGTGACGTTGAAATTCGAGAACACGGGATGAGCCGGCGTACGATTCAGGATGGTCATCGGCTCGCTGGCGGCACGCCGTTTCCGGCGGTTGATCTCATCCTGATCCGTGGTACGCCAGTTCTCGTCCGGCGGTACGCGCAGAGGCGTTTCCGAACCCTGACCCGCTTTGCGCATACGCGCCCCCTTTCCGCAGTCCGTCCGTCAGGCAAACAACGCGCCCAGACTCGACATCCACTCATCTTCGCTTTCGGCCTGTGCGTTCGGCACCACCAGCGACAACGTGAGGCGCGACGGCTCAAAGACCTCTTCCGCAACGCGTTGCACATCGTCTGCGGTAACCGCCGCGATCCCCGCGAGCGTTTCCTCCGGACAGACGACCCGGCCGTAATTCAACAACGATTCGCCGATAAACATCATCTGGTTCCCGACACCCTCCAATCCGAGCCGGAAGGTGCCCTGCAGATACTCCTTCACGCGGCGCAATTCGCGCGCGCCGACCGGCGCATCGATCAGGCGCCGCATCTCTTGCGCCGTCCGTTTCAGCGCCGCAATCGTGCGCCGCGCGTCAAAACCGCCGCTGACGGTAAACAGACCGGTCTCTTCAAACAGTTGGAATCCTGAGTTGATGGAGTAACAGAGGCCGCGCCGCTCCCGCACACTCTGGAACAGCCGGGAACTCATGTTTTCGCCCAGCACACCGTTCAACACCCGCAAGGCGTAACGCCGGTCATCATGACGTCCGAAAATACGGAATCCGATCACGGCGTGCGTCTGGGCGATCTCCTTGCGCGTCAGCGAAAGCCGCCTTTGGGGCACCCTGCCGTCCACACGCATGAAATCCAACCCGCGCCGACGCGGCTGCCCGCCGACAGCCCGTTCGACCCGTGCCACACACGCCTCATGGTCGAGCCTGCCCGCAAAGGCGAACACGGTCGAACCCGGCGTGTAGGCCCGTGCCTTGTAACGCAGCAGGGTCTCGCGGCTCATCGCACCCAACGATTTCGGATTGCCGGAAAGCGGCGCTCCGAGCGCATGATCGCGAAACATCGCCTCCAGCAAGTTCTCTTGCACCACATGCTGCGGGAGATCCTGATACATTTTGATCTCCTCCAAAATCACATCCCTCTCGCGCCGGAAATCCTCCTCGCGGATCGCGGCGTGGAGGTACATGTCCGACAGCACATCGAACGCCTGCGGCAGATATTCATAGGGCAGGCGCGCGTAGTAACAGGTGGCCTCCTCTTGCGTGAACGCGTTCAGGTAGCCGCCGCGGCCCTCGATCGCCTGCGAAACGGCCAGCGCCGAACGCGTCGGCGTGCCTTTGAACAGCATGTGCTCCAGAAAATGGCTCACGCCGGCCAAGGGACGGCGCTCGTGGCGCCCGCCGACGCCGATCCAAATGCCCATTGCGATACTTTCCGCATTTTCAATGGCGGACGTGACCACCGACACCCCGTTCTTCAGTCGGGTGATCTTTGTTTTTCCGAGCATAATCCCCTTCAGCACGCCGCTGCCCGCATTGCTGCGAGTGTGGTTTTGCCGTCATATAACGCCTTGCCCACGATTGCCCCGTAAAGGTTCGGGAATCCCAGATCGCGGAGTGCGGCAACGTGTTCCGGCGCGCTCACACCGCCTGATGCGATGACACGGCACGCGACCGTTGCACACATTTCGCGCAGGGCCGTGAGATTGGGTCCGCCCAACATGCCGTCCGTCGCGGTGTCGGTATAGATGATCGTACGGACCCCTGCATCCTCCACCCGCCGCGCCAGATCGACCGCACGGACCTTCGTGGTCTCCACCCATCCCCGGACCTGCACAAATCCGTCACGGGCGTCAATCCCCACCGCGATGGCCGCGCCGAACCGCCGGGCCAGCGCGCGCAGTGTGTCCAGGCTCTCCACGGCGCGCGTGCCGAGAATCGCGCGCGCGACCCCGACCCCCAACATTTGTTCAATCTGCGCATCCGTGCGCAGACCACCGCCCACCTCAACCGGAATGCCGACGGCGCGGACAATCTGCGCGATCTGTTCCATGTGCTGGGGCTCGCCCTGAAACGCGCCGTCCAGATCCACCACATGCAACTGTTCGGCGCCTTGCGCAAGCCACTCCCGCGCCTGCGCCACCGGATCGTCGGAGTAAACCGTCACCTCCTCAGCCCGCCCCTGGCGCAACCGCACGCACTTCCCGTCTTTCAAATCGATGGCCGGCAGAATGATCACGCGATCGTCCCCTTGCTGGACGGAATACCGGTTTCGCGCGGATCCGGCTCGACCGCCATACGCAACGCGCGCGCGAACCCTTTGAAGATCGCCTCGCACACATGGTGCGTCTCATCGCCGTACACCTGCCGCACATGCAGGTTCAGGCGTCCCTCCACCGTCACGGCGCGGAAGAACTCCTCCAGCAGTTGCATCTCGAAATCACGCACCCGCATGTGCTTCATCGGGCTGGCAAAGACCAGAAACGGTCGTCCGCCCAGATCGATCACCACCTCGCAAAGCGCCTCGTCCATCGGCAACAGCGCGAACCCGTAACGACGGATGCCGCGACGCTCGCCGAGCGCCTCATTGAGACAGGCGCCGAGCACCAGCCCCACATCCTCCACGGTATGGTGGTAATCCACATGCACATCACCCTTGGCGCGGACCTCAAGATCCACGAGCGCGTGCCGCGCGAGGAGTTCCAGCATGTGGTCGAAAAATCCCACACCGGTTTCAATGCGGCTGACGCCGCTGCCGTCCAGATTGAGCGTCACCGCGATATCGGTTTCGCGTGTGGTGCGTGTGCGTGCCGCCGTACGTGCCATGGCGTGCCTCCCGAATTCTCAGTCCGCGTCGTTGTCCGGCGCGGAGGGTTCATCGTCTTTCTCGTCCCCCCGCGCCAATTCACGCAGGCGGATGATCCAGATGCAGGCCTCGTACAGCGCACACATCGGCACCGCCATCAAGATCTGCGAGACCGGATCGGGCGGGGTCAAGATCATCGCGATCACGAAAATCACCACGATGGCGATGCGGCGTCGCGAACGGAGTGCTTCGGACGGGACCAGTCCGATCCAGCCGAGCACCAACAACAGCAAAGGCAACTGAAAAGCCAGCCCGAACGCGATGATGGTCTTGATCACGATATCCACATGCTCGTCGAGGCGCACGATATCGACTTTGATTCCGACCCACGCATTGATCTTCTGCAACACACCGATGGCGATCTCCAGCGTGGCGGCATAGGCCATCCACACGCCTATCGCGAACAGCAGCGAGGAGGTGAAAAGGCAAAAGATGATGATAGAACGTTCGCTGCGTTTGAGTCCGGGGAAGACGAACCGCATGATGAAGAACAGCAGGAAGGGCAGGCTAAGGGCCGTGCCGCCCCACAACATGATTTTCAGCAGGATGCTGAAACCGGCGGTCCAGCCTAGCCCCTGCACCATGTCTTTCGAAACTCCGGCCGGCGCGATCAGCCAGTTCGTGATCCGGGGCGCGAAAGGGACAATCAGGATCTCACAGAGAACCCAAGCGATGGCGCAATGGATCAGACAATCGCGCAGATCAATCAGATGCTCCAGAAAGGGACGCGGCGGGTCATTATACTCATCCCCCTGTCCGAATTTGGGCAGCGAGAAACGACCGACCTTCATGAGACGTCCTCCGTGGGCTGTTCCGGTTTAGACGAAGCCGCCGGTTCCGCCGCCGCGTCGCCGGCGCTCCCGTCCGTTTCCGGAATCCCGTCCGAAACCGGTGTCGCCTCCCCCGGCACATCCGTTGCATCGGCATACTCGCCCGTGTCCGGATACGGTGTCCCGTCATACGGTTCCGCCGGGTCGGACGGCACCCCGTACCCGTCCGGGTCATAGGCAGCGTCCGTTTCAGGCGGTGGCGTCGCCTCCGCCGGTTCACGGTCCATGTTCAGCAACTGATCTTTAAATTCGTCGGCCGCACGACGGAACATCTCCATCGTACGGCCCAATTTGCGGGCGATCTCGGGAAGCCGTTTGGGGCCGACCACAATCAGGACGACCACAAACAGGACAATCCACTCACCCGTACCCACGGAGCCGCCGAGGAACGCCACACTGGGAAAAAACGACATGCCCGGAAGCCCCCGACCCGCAACGCCCTATTTCTGGAACAGCGCGAACTCGCCCCGACGATTCAGGCGCCACACCTCTTCTCCAGATCCGGCGACCGCAGGCTTTTCCTCGCCATAGCTGCGAGTCTGGATCCGGTCGGCTGAAATGCCCTGATTGACGAGATGCGCGCGGAGGGCCTGTGCGCGGTTCTCACCGAGCGACAGGTTGTACTCGTTGCTGCCACGCTCGTCGCAGTGCCCCTCAACCACCAGCACATGACCGGCGTTCTGATGCAGATGCTGGCCGACCTGATCGATCTTGGAGATCTCCGTAGGCGGCAGCGCATAACTATCGAACGCGAAATAGACCGGCGCGAACGTCACGCCCTGCACCGGTTGCAGCGTGTCCTCAAAACGCGCTCCGCTCAGCGTATGACCGAATTCGTCGGTCACCTGCGCGAGATCGGCATTCTCCAACAGAGTGGGGTCACCCAACCCTGCGGAGCCTCCCTTGCCTTTGCCCTTTTGCCAGGGCAAACGGCAACCGGTATCCGTGAACAACAACAGACCCATCAGCACGACGTTGACGGCGACGATTGAACGAATATGCATACGTGTACTCCTCTGAACCCTTTAACGACTCGACCAATCCGGGGACATCCAGTTTCCGGCAAGGTTGATTAAACGTACCGCAGGATCCCCCAGAGTGTCAAGAATGTAGAGAGTGGAACGATTGGAGCAGACCACATGGCGACTGTTCGGTGCCCAAGAGGGATGCTCATATCCGCCGGGCTGCGTCAGCAACTCACAGGAGGCCTCGCCCTGCCGGGGATCGAGCACCGCGATCTGATACCCCCCCCCACCGCGGCGGGTCGCGTAAACGATCTTCCCCTTGGCGCTCCAGTCGGGGTTGACGTTTTCAGACCCTTTGTAGGTCAGACGGCGCGACTGCCGTGAAAGCGGATCAACCAAATACAGTTGCGGGGTCTTGGCCGGGTCGCTCACGTAAACGATCTGGCGGCCGTCCGGTGACCAGCAGGGGCTGGCCTCCGCAGCGTGCACCGTTTGGGTCAACCGGGTGAGCTGGCCCGAAGTAAGATGCAGAACGTACAGTTCAGGGTTGCCCTGATACGAAAGGATGATCGCGGCACGCGAACCGTCCGGCGAAATTGCCGCCCCGGTGTTCAGTCCCTTGAACGCCGCCAATGTTTTGCGTTCCCCGCGCCCCACCCCGATACGGTAAACCGCCGGATACCCCTTCAGAAAGCTCGTGTAATAAATGTCCTGGCTGTTGGGTGCCCAGCGCGGGCCGACCGCCGCAACATTATCGTGCGTGATCTGCATCAGATTCTGCCCGTCCGCATCGCACAGGTACAGGTCGGCATTGTTGCGTCCCCGCCGGTTGACGAACACGATCCGCGATTGCGCGATGCCGATCTCTCCCGTGATCAGCCGTACCATCTCGTCCGCCAACTGGTGGGCCTGACGCCGCACCTCGGCCTGCCCCATCGACACCCGGTTCCAGTTGAACGCCTTCCCCGGCCATGTCACCCGGCACGCGCTCTGCACACCGCTGCCCGCGTCCGCTACCGTCCCCTGCACCTGCACCGCACCGGACGACGCGACTTTGAACCATCCGGACAATTCCAGATCGCGCGTCAAGGTCCGGACGAACAGTTTTCCGTAAGGTCCGGACGCATTCAGGCGGCTCAGCGACACCGTGTTTTTCTCGGCGCCTTTCTTCACAACCGTGATCACCGGCGGTGCCTCCGCCGCCCGACAAGCGCTTTCCCACGGCAACGCCGCGGCGCACAACAGAAACAAAAACCAAATCATCTTGCGCATAAAAACTCCCAATGTGTTACGAGTATACCCCGTCCCCTCGCCAACAGCAAGCGCAGACATCGCACAATTGCGCATTCGGGCTTACGGCACCAGACCGTCGCGCCGGGCCACGTGCGGGACCCGGCGCCGGGTCTCCAGTCCGCGCACGCTCTCGACGAGGATCGCGGGCCGCGCGTCGGGCGACGCGACACCCAGGTCAAGATTGTCCAGCGTGACCCCCTCGGCATGGCGCAGGAACAGGCCGTACGTGGGCAGGACACCGAACATCGAGCCCCACGGATACGCCCGCTCCCTTTCCGGAATCACGCGCCCGCATCCTCGGGCGTGCCAGCGCCTGCCGCATCCCGACCGGCAAACGTATACATGTGCGCTGAGCACGGCTCCTTGGAAAAACCGTCCGCATCTTTGTCGCCGGACCACACCTATCCCATCCTTTTCGTTTTTGCCTTGTCATCGACAAGGTGAAAAACTAACGCAACAGAACCTGCGTCCCTTTTCCCTTGACCCCGAGGCGAATCTGGTTATCCTCGATCCACAACCGCACGACATACCGCGCCGTGATCTCGCCCGTGACCTGCCACAACGTCAGATTCTCGCCCCCCGCACAAGTGTCGAACGAGAACAGGGTGAACACTTTCCCCCCTATGTCGCCCCCGTCACCCCGCAACCGCACGGTGCCGCCGCCTCCGATAGTCAGCGTGCCCTGCACATCCACCCGGTCGCAGGCAAAGGCGTTGCAATCCACATCCACAACCGCCCCGTCCGGCAGCGTCAGTCCGCCGGAAACCGCCAGGCTCCCGATTGCCGTTTCCGTTGTGCCCGCCGAAAGCGCGTCCGCCGTAAGCCCCTGCGCCCGGATTGTTCCTGTTCCCTCCAGCAGGTCTGTGGCGAGTGTCATGTTCGTGATCGAGCATACGCCCCCGTTCTCGACGAGGATATGGTCGAACGCGCGATGCAATGTCTGCCCCAGCCATTTGGAGAGCAGTTGAGCGTGAATGTTCTGCCGCTCATTCGCCGACAACTCGCGGGTGAAAAAGAGCGCCTCCGCCAGTTGATGTCCGCCGAACCCGTTGAACCGTTCGCGCCCGAACGCCGATGCGCGAACCGTATTGGTCGGGAAGAACGACACCACATGGAATCCGTCCGGCAACCTCGCCGTATACGTCACGGAGGTGCCGTCGATCGCGCAGGAGCCGTTGCGGATCGGCTCCGAGTGCGGATGCTCGCCCACCAGCGCGCCGGAAGCGCCCCGCATGAAATCCAGATAGTGGTTCTGGTTGCCGACCAGCGTGGCCTGCTTGGAAGGGTCGGTGTCCCGGACCACCACGAACACGTCGCGCACCGAATGTTTGTACTCCTTCCAGTTGAGCCACGCCGTGTAAACCGCATTCGTGTCTTTGGTGAACGCGCCGAAATCCACCACACTGCGTCCGTTCTGCTGCCCGGGGCTCAGGAAGGGCCGGTGGACCGTGTCCTGCGCCGCGGCGTAGAACCCGTTGGTCCGGCAATCGTTCCAGCGTGTCACGAAGTTCGTCCCGTTCACCGCAACCGTCTCCAAACTGGCGGCATCGTCCGCATCCACATGAAAGACCGCATCCTGACCGTACGCGGGGTCCACGCCCGTAACGTTGAGGGCTCCTCCCCGCACATGCAGGGACGTCACACCCACACCCAGCGTCGCGACCGTCAGTTCACCCTCGCCGGCCTTAGACAGTTCCCCCTCCGCATCGATCCATCCGGCGGTAACCGATCCCGCTTCATCGGCCACATCCAATGTTGCGGAACCCACACAGCTGACGCCTCCGGACAAAAGACCGGCCGCGCCCGTCTGACGCACGGTCCCGTTCGAAATCACCAGAGAATCGCCGCTCACCGTCTCCGCCGACAACACCCCGCCGCCCGTTTTCACGGCTGGCTTCCCGACACATAGCGCGCCGACGCGCACGGTCTCGCCGTCCGCAACCCGCACCGCGCTTCCGTTATCCAATGTCAGCGCCCCGATCCCCGGCTCGCGGCCGAACCATTTGCGGCTGAGGTAGTCCGTAATCTCCCGCCGCGCCGCGACCGTGAGGCGGTTCGTGAACACCAGCACCTCCGCGATCCGGACTCCGCCATAACTGTTCACCCGCTCACGCGCGAACGCGCCGGCCCGGACATCGTTCGTGGCGACAAACGACACCACATGAAAGCCGGAAGGCACGACGGTTGCCGCAGGCACAGTTGCATGATCCAGCGAGATCACTCCGGACAAGACCTCTTCCTGTGCCAGCGGACCGCCCAGAATCGCCCCGTTGACCCCCCGCGCGAAAAAAGCATTATGATTCGAGTTCCCGACCGGCGTGGGCCAGTACGTCCCGGCGGACAGCGAGGCCGTGTCCTCGGTATCGCTGTAAACGAAATAACACTCGTAAATCTTCGTCCACATCTCGGACCAGTTCAGATACGCGCCATAACCCACCACCCCTTTCGCCGGATAGTGGTACGAACCGAAATCCACGACCGGCAATCCGTTCTGGCACGCGGACCGGAGAAACGGACGCGGCCCGCTGTTGGCGACATCGTTCGTGGCGTAGATGCCGTTGCCCCGGACATCCCGCCAGCAGACCACGAAATTCGTCCCGTTCTCCTGTTCGGTCACCAGGCTGGCCGTTGCACTCGCATCCGCGTGGAACCATGCCCCGCCGACCGGCGCAGGCTCCGGAACCACTGGAGCAGCGAGCGCCAGCGTGCCACCGCGGACACACACACGGGGATCGGCCCCGTAAACGTGCTGCAGCGCCAGAGTCCCCGCACCCTCTTTCGCCAACTCTCCTTCGATAAGGGTCACACCCGGCACGGACAGGACTGCCTCCGGCTCCGGCACCGTCAGGATCGTGGTGGCGGCAACAGTCAGGTCGGGAATTTCGGGGTTCACACCGTTGGTCTGCGCCAGCGCCTCGACCTTGACTGCGGAAGCCTCGATCGCTCCGGGGAACCCGTTCGCTCCCCGCATGCGAAAGATCGCAAGATTGGTACTGTTGTTCCCGCTCCCGATGATCCGGAAAAACCGTTCCCGACCGGCGATGGTGTCGGTTTCGATCTGCGTCTCATACCCGCTCACCACGATGGTGAGGATCCCGTATGCCTGCATGTCGATCTGATCAAACCACTGATAGGCGAGACTGCCGCTGTTCCTGACGATCGAGAGAGAGAAATCACCGGATGCCGTGGCGGGGTGGCTGAGTATATAGGCCTGATCATGGATCTGTTGCCTGCAGAACGCTCCGTCGGGAACCCCATTTCCGGAGACCGGAAATCCCGCCCACGGCGTTGTCCCCGATTTCCAGTGGATCAGGGTGTCGCCCTCCGTCAGAGTGAACACGCCTGTGCCACCCGCCTTAGCCTTGCACCCCTCCAGCCGCAAATGACCGCCGTCAAAGATCAGCGTCCCGCCGGAGAGAAAGTTGCTGGGGGCCACGCCACGCTCGGCCACATAGAAGTGCATGAAGGTGTTGAGCGTTTTGTTTTTGCCGCACAGACGGGTCGGCCCCGTATACGACGTGTCCATGCCCAAGGTGCCGCCGTAAAACGACACCCCGTTCGTGCCGCGGAGGTCTGTGTTGTAATTATTGGCATTGTTGCTGTCATTCGGGTTCGTGACTCCGACTTGAGGGTTCCCCCCCTCCAGCGTGACGAACCCGTCAAACAAATAGAAGGCGTTTGAGAATCCGGAAAACAGCAGATTCTGCAGCGTGACTCCGGCAGACGGCACCCTGACGAGGCATTTGGCGGACGGCGCGTTCGTGAAGAACGCTGTGTTGCCCTCCCCTTCCGCGACAACGCCACCCAACCAATTGCCGGGCTCATTCCACTTCCCGCCGACCCGGTTCGTCCAACTGCCGTCCGCGGCAACAGTGTGCAAGACCACACAACATATCGCGTTGCCCGTCATCCAGAACACATCTCTTGCCGTCATCCGCGCCTCCTGAATATGTGCCACATCCCCTATCCGGCCTCCGGACCGAAACAACTCTAACTAAAACGCAGTTTAGCTTTTTCGCACCTGAACGTCCAGCGGATTCACTGTGGTATGTCATCGCCACTGGTCGTTTTACAGATGGCAACCGAGATGGTCATGGGCACCCTTGATGACATGAGAAGTCCACGGGGGCGAACAGCGTCTGGCGAAGCGTATCGAAATAGGTGGCAATCCGTATGACCAAAGGCTCGTAGCGGACAATCACCCCGGCCTCGATATTTCGTTTATGTGCGGCCTCGGTGAAGTTGGCGGAAGTGATGAGAGCCGCCTTGCGGTCGATGATCAGACACTTCGCATGCAGACTGCTCTGCGTCGTCCCGTCTTCCAGTAAACGGGGATCGTAATAGACGGGAGGCAACGGTCGCCACGGCCATTCGTCTTTCGCAAACTTATTGGCGAACCGGCGCACGATCTCGGAGGAGAGTGACGTGTCTTTGTAGGGACGCTGGATATTGAAGCAGAGCCAGAGATCCAGTCCCGGCGTCTCTCCGGCTTTTTCCGCAAGCCGTTCAAAGAGTTTCTTGCCATTATGAATAACGTATCCAACCACGATGACCTCTCGTTGCGCCTCCTCGATCAGCGCATGTATGACGGCAGCGGTTTCGCGTGTCGGCACTCCTGAAACGTCCGGACCTGACAGGACAAGGTCGAACAACTCTTCCGGTTGTGCCACCCGCGCCCGGCTCTCGACGACAGTCTCGGCCAACTCGGCAATCTGAGATGGCAACCAGCCATCCTCACGCAAGGCGGTCAGTGCAATGGCCAAATCCCCGACCAAAACCCCGCCCGCGATCTGCCTTACGGCATGGGTCGTGATACCTCTGGACAACTCGCCACCCCGCAGCGAAGCGGCCAACTGGCAGAGGCTGCCGGAGGTGAGCTTATGGAAGACATCACGCATGGGGTATCGTTCTGAAAAATTCGGTGCCAAGCTGTTCTACGGTGGGGACCACCAAGGCACGGTCGAGGAAGTTGTTGCGCTGTTCGCAGGATGTCTCCGAAATCAACAGACATCCGTGGCACGCGCTGCCCAGCAGGGGCTGGTGGTCCTGCGAGCGCGGAGAATGGAATGCACACACCGGGTCGTTTGAACAGAGCATCCCCATGTCCAGCGCCCGTCCGATGTGGAATTTGATCCGGCGTCCCGCTTCCACAAGACCGCCGAGCGTCCCTTCGGCATCCGGAGAGCCGGTGTAGACCAACACCCCATACTGACTGGGCATCGCGTATACCCGTTCCCGGATGGATGAGGCCGGATACCCGCACTCCAGTGACATCGCGATCAACAGTAGGTGGGAGAATGAATGCAACATGTAGTAAGGCAGCCCGGGATACTTGTGTTTACTGTTTTCGTGCTCGCCCAGCCATTGATCGAAGCCGCTTTGAAGCGCCTTGTCCCGTTGCTGAACGGCGGGCTGATCCAGCCATGCCGCTATGGCCTCCGGCTTGAACTGGATGAACACCCCCTCTCCACGGTTCTCTATGGTCGGGAGCCAAGAGCAGTCTATCGCCAATGGCGCGCGCTGAACATCAATGTCCAGTTCACCTGTGATGTCGGGCCCGGCTGCATCGAACCGTGTAAACCCAAGCTGAGCCACAACCTCCCGCAACCGGTGGACGAGCACAACGCGCTCAATCACATCCGTCCAGGCATCCGCCCATACCGCACTCGGCAACGTCCGGGCATAGAAGTCGCCTTCCGGCTTGTCTTCTCCGATCTCGTCCTTTGCCTGTGCCAGCACCTCAAACTCAACCTCCTTAATCGGGCGTTCATCCTCGTCGCCGCTCCTCCTGCGTCGCTCGATAACCGTCCAGACCTGCTCCGGCGTAAATCCATCGAGTTGCTGTTTGACGGCAGGCATCGTCATGACAAAAGCCAATTGGGCTTCTGTCGCTACCGCCGAGAAGTGTGACTCCCACAGTGCCGCGACTGCCTGATCCACCGCCGTCAGCGAATCCGGGATTGAGATCACGGAGAGCAACTGCGGAAAATAAGCGTTACTGGCGCTGCGGATCAACAGGCGATTCTGGTCACCGCACGCCTCACGCGAGCCCGGCCCCAGCCACGGGCGGGATCCATTGCAATGCCCGAGCGCCTTCAATTCCATTCGCGCGGCATGGCTCATCGGCCGTTCCGCACCGCATTCGCAGGTGATCCATACCGAGTCGAGGTCACCGCTGGTGCCACGCTCCTCCATGTACAATCCACGGCGGCAGTCCCGGTCATCGCCGTGGACAAAGGTCCACCAGTCGATGTCGCCGACGTGCCCCCGCCTGCAGGCGCGTACAAAACGCACCGGAACCACCGGGTACTTCTTGCCGTCCCGGTCCCGGTAGCGGCCCCCATCCAGATCCTTGAGATTAACTAGCCGGCGGGCACGGCAGATCCGTCCGCCCCTGTTCCGGATCACGGCCTTTTGAACAATGAACCACTCCGGGAAGCGATAGCCGATGATGTCGGGCGTGAACCCCCGTTCCTCGATGGGCGGCGGCGGCTTACGCAGGGCCACAGTGGGCAACCCGATGATATCGGCAAGCTTTCGCTGCAGCCGTGGCTCGGAGACCAGCGGCAACGGTAACCGCCTACTGTAATGCCAGTTATCCAGGCCCGCGATGATCACAGCGTCTTTCGGCAGATCGACCATCGCACCGGGGCCAAAGGTCGTGATAAGCTGGCTGGAACGTATCTGGGGGTTCTTCATGGTTTGGCTCCCCAGTCATTGAGGTTTTTAACTCGAATATCCACCGAGGCTTCGACATCCCGCATCGAGCGGTTGGCGCGGAATCGCCGTTGGGCTGGAGCCAAGTTCGGCACCTCCGGATCAAGAAAGTCATACAAGAGTCGTCGCGGTGGTGATGTCTCCTCCCGTTGATATTGCAACCCAGAGCCCTCGTCCTGCGCCTGTTTGGCAATCCACAGCCAATCGTCCAGAAGGCTGTTGCAGCGGTTCAGCACTTTGGCTGCCAGCGCCGTGCGATCCGCAGGGCTCAAGTCGCCATTGTGATTCTCCGCACGGGCCGCGATCAGTTGGCATAACGGCCCCAGACGATCGCGCAGCGTCAGGATATCCTTTGCCGCCCGGGCTGGCGTGAGATCGGGGATGATCTGGCGACACAGCGCCACGAGCACCGCAGGCAGTGCGCGATCCAGCGCCCTCGGGGAGAACGGAGTGACGCTGGTCGCTTCAACATTCCGATAGAAGTGGCTGTGGTAGACTGCAAAACGCTCATAGTGGGAACGGTCGCGCGGCTTATGGATATTGAGCAAGGTCACCACCAACCCCGGACGCTTTGAGTCGCGTCCGACGCGGCTTGTCGCCTGAATGTACTCCGAACTGGTCTTGGGCTGGCCGAGCACCACCATCAGCCCGAGCCGGGTGATGTCCAAGCCCACCGAGATCATGTTGGTGGCAAGGGCGACATCCACGCGCTCGTCGCTGGCAAAGGGCAGTGCCAGACGGCGCTTGGCCGCCGCCACATCGTTGGTGGGCACACGCGAGGTCAACTCGAGCACCTCGTAAGCGATGATGCGGTTGCTGAACAGCCGGTCCACAGGTTGGATACGCCGCCGCTGCCCATACTCCGCCAGCCGCGACCGCAGTTCATCTTCGATGATGCGGCGGCTGCCCCCAAGTTCCCGCAGCGAGTTAAAGTACCCGAGGAGCGTCATGTAGGGATCGGCAGGGTTTTGATCTGAATTGTCCCCGGCTTCATCCCAGGCGGTCTGGCCGGCACTCAGCAAGGCCAGGCCTGCCCGCAGCAACACCACTTTCAAGCTGCGTCCCTGGGCGGCGATACCGATGTACAGACGCGGCGGCTCTTCGTGCGCATGCTGTGTGTGAGCAAAGAATGAGTCGCGTCTGTCAGGCCCCGGCGGCGGAAACACGCTGACGCGGCTGCGATTGAACAGCGCCCGGATTTGACTGTCTGCACGGCGCACCGTCGCGGTGCTGGCCACAACCTTGGGGCGTATCGACATCTCGTCCAAGGCAGTGGTCGCCAGCGCGTCGATGGCCGTCTCGTACAGCCCGGCAACCGTTCCGAGAGGACCGGAGATCAGGTGCAGCTCGTCTTGGATGATGAGGTCCGGCGGGGGAAGGCATCCGCCTGGCAGCGGCACCCCTTTGCCGGGATCGCATGGCCCGTAGAACCCATCCTTGTCAAAGCGGCTGACCTTGCCGAACAGCGTCCCGGTCTGCCCCGTCCACGGCAGCGCCGCGAATTTGTCGACGGTGGCAATCATGAAGCAGGGCAGTCGCCGGTAGATCGGCTCATCCACCGCCACAACCGGCAAATAGCGGTCGCCACAGAACTCGCAATGCTCATTGGTGCAGTGAATCCGCAGATCCAACGGCTTGTTTTCATTGGGCACCAGCCGGAAGGAGTTGCGCGTGAACTTGGTGCCGCACCAGGGACACTCTTCAAGCGGAATCGGCGACGGCTTGCTGTCGTCTCTGCTAAACTGTTTGGTTTTTGTGTATGCCGTATAGGGCGCCTGCGCACTGCGGTCGTTGCGGTGCCCCATGCGGTTGGGCGTGGCCGCCTGCCCCACCCAGAGCCCGATCTCGAACGGCCACTCGCCGAGCAGCTCGGGATGGGCCTGCCGTTCCAGTTCGAGCGCACAGATGAGCGACGCCGCGCGGCCGAGCTGGTCAAGCGTCAGCAGACGCAGCGTGTACCGCATGAGGACACTCACGCCCGCGCCTTGGATGGTCGGTTTGCCGTTGGCGTCCCGCGATCTGAGGCGGCGCAGCACGAGGGTGAACGCGGCCAGCGCGAGATAGGCCTCCGTCTTGCCGCCGCCGGTGGGGAAGAAGATCAAGTCCACCACATCGCGGTCGCCATGCTTCGGATTCACGACACCGCGCATCGTCATCAGCAGGTACGCCAACTGGAACGGACGCCACCGGGGCGCGTCAACCGCCTTGGGCGCTTTGCCCTGAATCTGCCCGAAGCGCTGGCGCAATGACCGTGCCACCGCCTTGTTCGCCAGGCGGAACGCCGTCAGGACGTCAGGATCGTCCAGCAGGTCAATCCCCGCCGCAATGCGGTCGGCACTGTTCGCCGCTTCCACCAGCATGTCGTTGGCCGTCTGCGTCCGGTTCGCATTGAGCCCCGAAAGACCGGAGCGCTGCCGCCCGATCCACTCCTTGTAGCGCGTGACGAGCTTGCCGAGTTTGGCCTTGGCGTCGGCACCATCGGCCAATTCCGCCAAAACTTCCATACCCAGTTCCACGTCCGGAATGCTGGACGGGGCAATGCGCTCGACCTCACCCTGGGGAATCCAGACCGACTCCACAACACGGCAAGCGCCGTCGTCACCGACCTCGGCATGCCCAGAGACGCCATGGCCGACCACATGTTCGACCGAGTCGCGGTACTGGAGGTCGGCAACGCGCTCGTCCCACTCTTCGTCAGGCTCCCAGCCGCGCGGATCGGGGCGCGGGACAAAGGCTTCCCGACACTCCAGCCGGATGCCCGCTTGGAAGATAAAGGCGCGATATGGCTGCAACGCGTCCGGTGTACGGTAATTGACCAGAAATACAGAGACCGCACGGGTACCGGCGGGAAGCACGGACGTTCCGGCTTCGCGCACCGTCACCACCAACTTCAGCCCGCCGCTGTCGGGAACCGTCAGACGCCGCGGTCTCTGCCCGGGCTCGGGCAGCTCGATCGCCACATGCTCCGTGCGGGGAGTGCGACGCCAGTGCCTGGGTTTTCCGCCGTCATGCGACCGCTCTTTCACCTCGCCGGGCATATCCCCGTCCGATGCGGGCGGCACGCCGCCCTCCCCCGGTGCCGTTTCGCCATCAGGCTCCTCTTCGACGTAGTCCCCCCAGACGACGGTCGCATCCAGCTTGCGTGTGTCTTTCGGCACCAGCACGCTCAGTCCGACGGACGACGGGAGCAGACTTCGGCGGTTCGCAGCCGGACGGTCGGTGTTCACCGAGTCATCCATACCGCCCGCCTCCGCCGGGGAGTCGATCTCCTCGGCGGACGTCTCGTCGAACTTCTGCTCGAGCGGCGCTTCGGTGGGCACAAGGAACCCGGTCAGATACCAGCGCGAAGGCGATTCGGGCAGCAGTTCCGCAGCGAACGGATGATCGTTGTCCGGCCCGACGAGGTCAAGCCGGATCGCTTCGACAAGTTTCGTCCGGACGTTCGAACTGTTCATGTTCGTCATATTGCCATGTTCAGATCATTTGAACAAGCGTTACTTACCACTTTTTGTGACCACTCAGTGGTCACAAAGACGAGGTTAAAAACTTGCACCATGCAGCCGCGCCCCGCCCGTGACCGTTTGCAGCATTTCGGGCGCTTTTCGGGGCTATCTTCCCGTGCGCCCCCATCGCACGCCCTGTGCGCGCCCGGCGCCCGTCCCCTCGCCCGTTTTTACACTCATCATTGCGACCACTGGGTGGTCGCAATGAGGTTGACCCGCGACTTGCGACTTGCGGACAGCCACCAAAAAACACACCAAAAAACCTCTGTGTCCTCTGTGCTGTGGTTCCTAAAAACCCGATCCATGCCTTTTCGAGTATTCCGTGTTGGTAAGGGTCGTCTAAACACCTGTCTCTTTGCCCGGACATATCCGGACATGATCGGAGGCGAAGATGCGGAGCCTTGATTTATGACCCAACACGTTGTAATGCAATGAGTTATGGATGCAGCTCTTTGTTGTCGCCAATTAGCATTGCGTCGAATCCGGACATAATCCGGACATGTAAAGGAGAGGATGCCTTCGTGTGAGAAAAGAACAGTGGTCGTCTAAATACCTGTCCCTCAGTCGTCGCATTTGTTCACCATATTGCCATGTTCAGATAATTTGAACAAGCGTTATTTTTGAACAAAGATTCCATCACTTAAATCACTCATCGCCTAAATGCCTGTCCTTTTGTCGCCTTACTGGAACGTTCTCATCTGCTCGATCATTTCGGCTGTATGTGCCGGCGGGGTTTTGCCAGCCGCGTAAAGAATGTCTCCTGAGACGATGGCTCGTTTCTGTTCAAGGGCGCGGCGCGCGGCTTCGTTGACCAAAAACTCCACCTCAGCACAGGTATAATCCTCCAATTCGTGGGCGAGCGTTTGCCAGTCCATCTTTTCCTGAGGC